>TARA_R110002033_G_scaffold125015_1_pt1 | contig 60302 bp, 51 predicted proteins | sample TARA_R110002033 | Tara Oceans TARA_R110002033 (sample SAMEA4397051) | marine metagenome | biome: Polar Biome; feature: [SRF] surface water layer (ENVO:00010504); material: water (ENVO:00002006), including particulate matter (ENVO:01000060) such as... | depth 5 m
ATTGAGCTGGCAAAATGGGTCATATTAAAGGAAAAATGCTTTAAAATGGGTCACAGCACCATCATCATTGATAAAACCAATAATCACCACACAAACCATACCCCGGAATCAACATTACAAACCGGCGATAACACCCCTATTTATCCGCAGCACCCCGATCAATTCCAGAACGGGTTTCTGGGGGCGATAAACCGGTTGTTTGACCGACTGGCACAGCGCGTGCGCCGCAAGAAGCGCGTTCTTGCCCTCAAGGATATGAGCGATCATCAGTTGGCCGATATTGGATTGCGCCGGGCAGAAACTGGCGACTCCCGTTTTCGCCAATCGTGTCTTCATTCAATGATCTGAATATCCCCCCACATTCCTTAAAAATGACAGAGTCCGAAAATGGCGAGCCAGCGGGCGAAGAACCGCATATTTTGCGCACCAAGCACCTTCACCTGCCTTTCAACCCGCCGGAGCCAATCATGACCAAGCCGATATCACCTGCCCTCGCCCCCGCCGGGTCCGCGCCCGATCCCGCCCGCGCATCAACACCGCGCACAACAGCGGCAGGGCCAAAAATGGATGGTGTCAGTTGGGCAATGTTGCTGATGTTATCGCTATTATGGGGCGGGTCATTTTTCTTTACCGAAGTCGCCCTGCGCGATTTGCCGCCCTTTACGCTGGTTCTGGCCCGGGTGGCGCTGGCTTCGGTTATTTTGTGGCTGGTCATTGCCGCACGCCGCATTGCTTTGCCAGCTTATCACCCCATCTGGATCAGCTTTATGGTCATGGGGCTGCTCAACAACCTGCTGCCCTTTTCCCTGATCGTCTGGAGCCAAACCTACATTGCCAGCGGGCTTGCCGCCATCCTGAATGCAACAACACCGCTTTTCACCCTGATGATTGCCCATATCGCAACGGACAATGAAAAACTGTCGTCGCGCAAGGTGATCGGCGTGGTTACCGGCTTTATCGGCGTTCTCATTGTTACCGGCATTCCGGCATTTGACGGGCTGGGGCAAGCAAAAGGCATTATTGGCAATGAGGACCTGTCATTGGCGACAATTGCCCCGTTTGCGGTGTTAATCGCCGCTATGTCCTATGGCTGTGCCGCTATTTTTGGCCGCCGGTTTAAAAACACACCACCCCTTGTAACGGCAGCTGGCCAAACCACGGCAAGCAGTCTGATGCTGGTGCCAATTGTCTGTCTGGTCGATGCCCCCTGGACATTGCCCGTCCCCGGCCTGCCAACATGGCTGGCCGTGGCTGGCATCGCCAGCATCAGCACCGCACTGGCTTATCTGCTGTATTTTAAGCTTCTGGGGCGTGCGGGGGCCAGCAACCTTGCGCTGGTAACGTTCCTTATTCCGATCAGTGCAATTTTGCTGGGATTTTGCTTTCTGGGCGAAGCCCTTGGCACCAATGACATTGCCGGGATGCTGGCGATTGGGCTGGGTTTGGCGATTATTGACGGTCGACCGCTGTCGTGGCTGCGCAAAACGTTGCTGTCGCCAAAATCCGCCACCGGGGCATGACCGGGCATCAAGGGGTTGCCAATCAGACACTATCAACCATTTACGCGGAATTTAACATCGCCTGAAGAAGCCCGCGACACCAAAGCCCTGATCATGGAAAACGAACAAATCAATTACCCGTTTTTTCGCCTATAGCCGCATCATCGGAAAATTTGCCCGTAAAGGGCAATTTTATTCCCCAAAACGATTCGCAGCCGTTATAAATCGTGCAACCCAAACCCCTGTTTGCCTTTCAACCGGCCAACAAAACCGGCCGCACCGAACGAGGACCCGATGAGCGACGTAAAAGACAGCAATGGCACGGAATTAAACGACGGTGATTCCGTTACCCTGATCAAGGATCTGAAGGTAAAGGGCACCTCGACCACCCTGAAACGCGGCACCGTAATGAAAAACCTGCGCCTGACCAACAAGGACAGCGAAGTGGAATGCCGCAATGGCAAAACCACCATTGTACTGAAAACCGAATTTCTGAAAAAAGCCTAAGCTCGCAAGCTCCCCTTCAAAAAAGGACGACCGAAATTGCAGTCATATCTGCAAACGGTCGTCCTTTTTGTTTCAGGCACCCTTGCCAAACATGTCAATGTCATCGCCCCGCATGTTACGGGCAATTTCGCGCCGCGCCATCCCGGCTGGCAGGCGCAAAGCAATCTCAAGTTGCGCCCGTGTCAGCCCGGTGACATCACCCAAAACCATATCATCGAGTTTTTCGAGCTGACGGATTTTTAACCGGTCCTGGCGGTTGACCTGATAGGCCTCGTAAAAACGGCGCGCCCATGCAATGGCACAATGAAAACGACTATTGTTATTGTTCTGGCGGGTATCAATAGCAGCTTTTTGCGGGTTAAACGTTCGGGTTGTCATCAAAACCTCCTGTGTTTCAACGACCATGCCGCAACGCTATTGATTAAACAAACGAGAAGATTTAACCTTATCTGTGAGGAAAACTCAAAAGGATAAGCAAATGTCTGCCTTGCCCCCGTCTCTGCCCAGTCTGGATCTTGATCTGGCACGCACCTTTGTTGCCATTTGCGAAACCGGCAATTTCTCGCGCGCGGCACAGCACGTCCATCGCAGTGCATCGGCGATCAGCCTTCAGGTTAAAAAACTTGAAGAAATGGTCGGGCGGGATCTGTTTTACCGCGAAACCCGCAAAGTCCGCATGACCAGCGACGGCGAAATGCTGCTGGGGTATGCGCGCCGGTTGCTCAGGCTCAATGACGAAGCCTTTTCCAAATTCCTGCATCCCCAGTTTCAGGGGCGGGTGCGGCTGGGTGCGCCCAACGATAACGGCATCGTTGCCATGCCCGAAATTTTACACCGCTTTGCCACCACCCACCCCCATGTCGAGGTCGATGTTTACCTGGGCCCAACCAACAATTTGCGCAAACGCATCGCGCAGGGTGAAATTGACATCGCCATTTTCAGTTTCAATCCCGAACTTGACAGCCAAAGCCCTATTCATGCCGAGCCATTGGTGTGGCTGGGCGCGCGCCATGGCACCGCTTGCGACAAGCGGCCACTGCCAGTGGCCTTGGCAGAGCCGGGCTGCTATTGGCGCGCCATGGCGCTTAAATCACTTGATGATGCCGGGCTTCATTACCGCATTGCCTATACCAGCGAATTTTGCCAGGCACAGATTGCGGCCGTGCGGGCCGACCTTGCCATTGCCCCGCTTCCGATCAGCGTGATTTCCGACGATCTGGTTCATTTGGGCAATGCCCATGGCCTGCCCGAATTGGGGGAATACCGCATGACCCTTGCCAAACGCGACGGGGCCGGTGCCATCGAAGATGCCCTTGCCGAACATGTGGTTGCCGGGTTTAAAACCATTGCAGAGCGCGGCATGCGGCTTTTTGCCTGAACGCCCCGGAAACGCGGAAATATCTGAACCCGAAAAATTCGGGCGTAACGCCATCCTCAGACCGATTTCTCGTCCGAATAGGGTCCGTAAACACTTTCAATCACGGCATCGGTCCAGCCGATGCGCCGCATGCAGTCCAGCACATCTTGCGAAATCGCGACCTTTTTCTCCATCCCTTTGGCCGCTTCGTATTGCGCCATAAATTTCGCCGGGATCTGCACATTACTGCCCTTGGCAACAATATCTTCCAGTTCCTTGCGCTCGGCAGCATTCAGGCTTTCCCACAGCACACACCGCGCAGGCGTCCATGCTGTCGGGCTAAAGGTCGGGTTTTCGTCGCTCATGTCTCCACCTTACATCCTGTCGTCGTGATCGTAGTGATAGGCAGCACGCGGCGTAAAGTCCAGACGAATAAAATGTCTTTCTCAGCGCATCGCAGCGTCAATACGTCTTGGCCGAAACCAACACTGATGCTTCACTTTCCAGCAGGAACCGGGCATTATTGTTTACCACCCTAATCTTCAAGGATAACGTCCGATGCAACCTGATACGCGCCCGCGCCGCAATCGTCGCCCCACCCTTCCGGGCAAAATATTGCGCGAGCATTATCTGGTGCCGCGCGGCATTACCCAGACGGCCCTGGCTGCCGACCTTGGCATCAGCACCAAACATCTGAGCCAGATCGTAAATGGACACATCCGTATCGATAGCACCCTTGCCGCCAAAATTGCCAAGGTACTGGAAACAACCACCCAGTTCTGGGTAAATTTGCAAGCCAATATAGATGCGTGGGATGCAGAACAGGAAACAGCAAACTGGCAACCCGCCAAGGTGTATCCTGCGACACTTGCCGTCGCGTAAGGCATAAAGTGTGCTGCCTGAGCGCCTGTCTGGCAATTAAGGAAAACTATCAGAAATTTTTTGGAAAATAAAATAAAACAAGGGGCCGGAATAACCCGTAACCCCTTGAAATAATTGGTAGCGGAGGAGGGACTTGAACCCCCGACACGCGGATTATGATTCCGCTGCTCTAACCAGCTGAGCTACTCCGCCATATGGCTTTGTCGTTCGGTGTTCCGTGTCGTGCGGAACGGGGCGGTTTTTACGTCAGGGAACCGCCCCCGTCAAGCGCCTTTTTGACGTTTTTATCAAAAAAGATGCCCGCAAAATCACAAGTGGCACAAAGCCTTGATAATACGGCCTGCAATGAGGCCCCGCACCCGGCCCGAAGCCGCAGCAAAGACAATAAGACGACACGAAAGTGGAGATGCTCACAGGCCGTTTTAAACGATGGTCAGGCCGCACTGGTAGCGTGACGGGTCAATGCCGCCTGCGCATCGCCCGCAACGGCCTGATGCTCCTGCGTGCTGATCCAGCCGCCACCCAAAACACGGTCGCCCTGATAAATCACGCCAGCCTGCCCCGGTGCGATGCCGAACTGAGGGGTATGCAGATCTATCCGCGCCTGTCCCGGTGCATCGGCGACAGGATAAAGCGTTGCTGTGGCCGGTGCCATGGCGGAGCGCAGTTTGACCTCAACCTCGATCCCGGCGGGGTCAATGGCGGTCGCGCCCAGCCAGTTCAGGTCTTTGACATAAATGCTGTGCTTTGCCAGCGCCGATTTGGGGCCGACGATGACCTGCCGGGTTTCGGGCACCAGTTTCACCACATAAAGCGGTTCTGCCGTACCCCCGATATTAAGGCCGCGCCGCTGCCCGACCGTGTAATGGATCAAGCCGCGATGATCGCCCATCACATTGCCATCAACATCAACAATCTGACCGGGTTCCCCCGCTTCGGGGCGCAGTTTTTCCACCAGACGGGCATATTTGCCATCGGGGACAAAACAAATGTCCTGGCTGTCGGGTTTATCGGCCACTTCAAGGCCAAACCGGGCGGCAAGGGCACGGGTTTCAGCCTTTGAGGTCAGATGTCCCAGCGGGAAGCGCAAAAAATCAAGCTGGTCCCGGGTTGTGGTAAACAGGAAATAGCTTTGATCCCGGTTGGCATCGGCCGCACGGTGCAATTCCGCCTGCCCGTTGGCCGCCAGTTTACGCTGCACATAATGGCCGGTTGCCATGCAGTCCGCCCCCAGATCGTGCGCGGTTTCCAGCAAATCGCGGAATTTGACGGTCTGGTTACATTTCACACAGGGAATCGGCGTTTCACCGCGCAGATAGCTATCGGCAAAATCATCGATCACTTCTTCGCGAAACCGGCTTTCGTAATCGAGTACATAATAGGGAATGTCGATATCCTCGGCCACTTTGCGGGCATCGTAAATATCGCGGCCCGCACAGCAAGACTTCGCCCGCGACGGCGCATTGGCCCCCATATCATAAAGCTGCAACGTGATCCCGACCACATCGTAACCTTCTGATTTTAAAAGAGCGGCTGCCGCCGAGCTATCGACCCCGCCCGACATGGCAACAACCACGCGGGTGTCTTCGGGGGCTTTGTCTATTCCAAGGCTGTTCATCGTCACATTCCCTTGGCCCACCATCGGTCAAGGCGATGGCGACCAGATTATCGATCTTTGATCCGGTATTTTAATGGCGTGTTGGCCGCGCCATCACTTTCTGTTTGCACCCTATATGGGCAAGCTTGCCTATTTTGCCAGATCAAGGCCCATTTGCCAAAAGTCGGCTTCCAGGCGGCTGGCCATGCTAAAGGTGCGGATTAAATCATCCATCCGGCCTGCGGCCCCGCGTTGGGTTGCCAGCATGTCGAGCAAGGTGATTTCGGCCTTGGCGACATTCTGGAAATCGTCCGAGGCATACATTTCAATCCACGCCCGGTAGGGGTTGCCCTCCAGCCTTGTATCAGAACGTGCCATCAACCGGTTTGCGATTTCGGCATATCCCACCATACAAGGCATCACAGCCACATGCAGGTCGATGATATCGCCCTGATGACCCTTTTCCAGCACATAGCGGGTATAACCGATGGTGGCGCGCGCTTCGGGCTGGCTGACGATATCTTTTTCGCCAAGCCCCCAACGATTGCAGAAATCCAGATGCAGGCTCATTTCCAGATCCAGAATAGCCGACACGGTTTGGGAATAGTGGCGCATCGCGGTCAAATCGCCCGCCTTGTAAACCGCCAGCGCATAGGCCCGGGCAAACTGGATAAGAAACAGGTAATCCTGAATCAAATAATGGCGAAAACAGTCTTCGGGCAAGGTGCCGTCGCCCAGCTTGCGGACAAATTCATGATCCACATACCGGTTCCAGACATCAGGGGCATTGGCCCGCAATTGCCCAAACAGGCTATTGGCAGGAATAATGTCGGTAAAACGATTGGTGCTGGTCATTAAGATGGCTCCACGGCTTACAGGCACGGCATAAAACAGATCAGACCAGCCCGCGTTGGCGGGGCTGGTCCTTGATCTGGCGATAGATGGCGCTGTTCATCCCCTGCCCCGCCATAGATCGAGGTCAAGGAGAGCCACGCAATCAGTCTTCGCGTTCGTCGATCCAGGCCATTTGAATGGCCTCAAGGATCTTTTCATTCGATGCTTCGGGGTCATCCTCGAAGCCCGGCAGCGCACAAACCCATTTATGCAAATCGGTAAAGCGCAGATGCACATTGTCGGCATCCGGGTGGGTTTCTTCAAGTTCGATCGCGATATCGATTGTGTCTGTCCAGCGCATCGTCGTCCCCTTTTTCGGGTGAAAAGGCCCGGCGGTTAACAGGCCAGATTATTTATCAACCATCATATTGCGCGTCGCCGACGGCAATTGGACACGCAAACCATCCAGCTCGTCGCTCATGATGATCTGGCAGCCAAGACGCGACGTCTCGGTCAGGCCAAATGCCAGGTCCAGCATGTCTTCTTCGTCTTCGCTGGGCTCTTCAAGCTTGTCAAACCAGTCGCTATCAACAACAACATGGCAGGTCGAGCATGCCAGCGAGCCTTCGCATGCACCTTCCAGATCGATGCCGTTTTTATGCGCGGCTTCAAGAACGGACAACCCGTCGGCGACTTCGAATTCTTTTTCCGAACCGTCAGGTTCCACAAAAACGATCTTGGGCATCGGCGCCTTTCTCCTCGAATATAATTCTGTTTCGATCTCTGTTTATCGACCCGCTTTAGCGATGTGTCGGGACAATCGCCGCAGCAGCGTGTTTTGTCAATTCATCACGGTCCGCTCAGGTCCCGACACTGTTCACATTTTGCCCCGAAAGGGCGCGGCGAATGCCACGATCCATACGTTTTTCGGCAAATGGACGCGATGCGGTATCAAGTGCTTCGGCCAGATCATTAATAACCTGGCGATCATCGCCCTGCATGGCGGATTCCAGTTCCGCAATGCCGGCGGCTATGGTCTTTTCATCATCTTCGTCAAGCAACTCGGCATCGACCTTCATGGCGGCCTGCACGGCCAGAATATTGCGCCGCGCTTCCACGCGGGCCTCGGTCAGCAAACGCAACTCCATATCACCACGGGCATTAACCATGCTTTCGCGCAGCATGTTGGCCATGTCGGTTTCGTTAATGCCATAGGTCGGCTTAACCGCAACTTCCTGTTCCACCCCGGTGGCTTCTTCACGCGCCGCAACCGTTAACAGCCCGTCGGCATCGACCTGGAAGCTCACACGAATGCGCGCCACCCCGGCTGCCATCGGCGGAATACCGGAAAGAACAAACCGCGCCAGCGACCGGCACTGGTCGACCATTTCACGTTCGCCCTGCACCACATGGATCATCATGGCGGTCTGGCCATCCTGATAGGTGGTAAATTCCTGGCCCTTGGCAACAGGAATAGACGTGTTGCGATCAATCACTTTTTCGACAATCCCGCCCATGGTCTCAAGCCCCAGCGACAGCGGAATAACATCAAGCAACAAGTTATCCGACCCCCCGGTCAGGGCTTCGGCCTGCAAAGCGGCCCCAACGGCAACGACTTCATCGGGGTCGATATTGGAAAGCGGTTCCTGGCCAAACAAGGCGGCAACAGCGGCACGAACCGCCGGCACACGGGTGGACCCACCGACCAGCACAACACCCTTTACGTCGTCGGAAGCCACATCGGCATCATCAAGCACCTGTTCGGTGATGGACACCGTGCGCGCAATCATCGGTGCGATCATGGCATCAAAATCGGCCCGGGTAATGCTGTGGGTGGTTTCACGGTCGTTAATATCAACAGCGATATAAACCTGATCCTCGGTGCTCAGCACTTCCTTGATCGAGCGGGCGACCTTTAACAAACGCTTGGCAGCAGAGGCATCAATCGTGTCCTCAATGCCGTCCTGTTTACGCGCCGCCAGAATATGCTCGACAATGGCATGATCAAAATCATCGCCGCCCAATGCCGCATCGCCGCCGGTTGATTTAACCTGGAAAACACCCTTTTGCATTTTCAAAAGGGATATATCAAACGTGCCACCGCCCAGATCATAAACCGCATAAAGCCCTTCGGCACCGTTATCAAGGCCATAAGCCAGCGCGGCAGCGGTTGGCTCATTCACCAGGCGCAACACCTCGATCCCGGCCAGTTTGGCGGCATCCTTGGTTGCGGTGCGCGCCGCGTCATCAAAATAGGCCGGAACCGTGATAACCGCGTGTTCCACATCCTGTTCAAGGGCGGCTTCGGCACGGGCTTTAAGGGCGCGTAAAATATCGGCCGAGACTTCGACCGGGGTTAACACCCGGTTGCCGACATTAAGCCGCACCATTTGCGGTTGGGCACTGGCGGTATCATCGCCCGCTGGCGCGTCGGGAATTTCAACATGATAGGGCAAGGTGCCCGCAACCGACTTCACATCTTCAAGGCCACGGCCCATCAGCCGTTTGACCGAAGACACCACCTGGCTTGCCTGGCTGTCGATCATATCCCGGGCAGCGTCGCCCACGGTGACCGTGCCGTCACTGGCATAATGCACAACAGAGGGCACAATCGCAGATCCCCCGTCGGGATTGCGTAAAACTTCGGATTTTTCGTCGCGCGACATCGCCACGACAGAATTGGTTGTGCCCAGATCGATCCCGACCGCCAGTTTACGTTCTTCCTCGTGGGGAAGCGGGGTTTGTCCGGGTTCGTGGATGGTCAGCAAAGCCATAAAATTCAATCCGTTTTAATGTATCAGGCCGCAGCCGAGCGCGCCTTTTTGGCCCGCGCTTCCTGCGCCATTTTTAACAGATAACGCAACCGCGTGGTCAATTTGCGGGCCGCATCATAGGCCCCGCCATTCATCGCAGTGGCAACTTCTTTTTCGCAATCGCGCGCCATTTTGCGCACATCACGAATAATCGCATCAATCTTCGCCCGGTCCCCGGCATCGTCCAGGGCTTCGCGCATTTCCATTGCTTCCATTAGCAATGCCGGGTCATTCACCGTTTGTCCTGCGCCGCCTTCGGGTTCAACGCCCGCCATGCGCAACATATATTCTGCACGCAATACCGGGTTTTTCAGGGTCTCGAAGGCGTCGTTCAGGCTGGCAGCCTGTTGCTGCGACAGGGCCTTTTCGCGGGCCGATTTTGTGGCAAAACGGTCCGGATGCAAGGCCTGTTGCTGTTTTAAATATTGAATTTCAATCGCATCAATATCGACATTGAAATCACGTGCGATTTCGAACCGGGAAAAATGATCCAGTTGGCCCGGCGCCTGAATGGCACCGCAGGTATCGCAAAACAGCGCCACAGCATCGACCGGCCCTTTGCAGGACCAGCAGGTTTTGTTGCCATGACGATGAGTATTGGTGTGTTTGAACACAGCAGTCATATTCTTTTCAGGCCTGTCTCATTTTACACGTTCGTCGGGTCGGGCAATATTGCCCGGTTAAAACATATGCCATCAAGGGATGGCCCCGGTGAAGACACCGGGGCCATCGACAAGATCAAGCCGGAAACCGGCGGCATCAAACGTGGAAAGATTCCCCGCACCCGCAACGACCCTTTTCATTGGGATTGCGAAACACGAAACCTTCTTCCATTTTGTCGACCGAATAATCCATCTCGGTGCCGAGCACGAACATGATTGCCTTGGGGTCGATCATCAGCTTCACGCCATCATCAAGCTGGACGATTTCGTCAAATCCGCTTTCATCATCGGCGTATTCCAGCGTGTATGACAGACCCGAACAACCCTTGCTGCGCACACCAAGACGAATCCCCGCTGACGGTTTGCCGCGGCTGTCTAGCAGTGCCTTGATATGATCAAGGGCACTGGGTGTTACATTAATTGGCGACGGTAATGCCATCCTGGTCTCCTTGTCGTCGGATAATCATGCGATTATCAGGGCAAAGCAGCTTATTCAGCGGCTTCAACCTCGGCCCTGCCGTTTTTGGTGTTGTAATCACTGATCGCCGCCTTGATGGCATCTTCCGCCAAGATCGAGCAATGGATTTTAACCGGCGGCAGTGCCAGCTCTTCGGCGATCTGCGAGTTTTTAATCGCACCGGCTTCGGCAATGGTCTTGCCTTTGACCCATTCCGTGATCAACGAGCTTGACGCAATCGCCGAACCGCAACCAAAGGTCTTGAACTTTGCATCTTCAATGATCCCGTCGGCGGAAACACGAATTTGCAGTTTCATCACGTCGCCACATGCCGGCGCGCCAACAAGACCGGTCCCGACAGAGGTTTCGTTTTTGTCAAACGAACCGACATTGCGCGGGTTTTCATAGTGATCAAGAAGCTTTTCGCTATAGGCCATGGTTTGAACCCTCCTAAGAAGTCCTGTGTCTCTCTGTAACTATTATATAGTACGCGCGGCAATTAATGCTCGGCCCACTCGATTGATTTAATGTCGATGCCTTCCTGCGCCATTTCCCAAAGCGGGCTCATTTCGCGCAGACGTTCCACTTCGCTGCAAATCGCATCGACAGCCTGGTCCAGTTCCTCACGGGTGGTGAAACGGCCAATACCGATGCGCAGCGACGTATGGGCCAGTTCTTCGTCAACACCCAGGGCACGCAGCACATAAGACGGCTCCAGGGATGCCGATGTGCAAGCCGAACCAGACGAAACCGCAATATTCTTGATACCCATCAAAAGGCTTTCACCTTCGACATAGGCAAAGGAAATATTGAGGTTGCCTGCAACACGGTTTTCTTCATCCCCGTTCAGGTAAATGTCGACCAGACGTTCGCGGAAACGGTTCAGCGTATAGTTACGCAGTTCCATAATGCGGGCGTTTTCTTCGGCCATTTCGTTTAGCGCAATATCGCAAGCCTTACCCAGACCCACAATCAGCGGGGTTGGCAAGGTGCCCGAACGCATGCCGCGTTCCTGACCACCACCGGTGATCTGGGCGACAACACGCACGCGCGGACGACGGCGCACAAACAGGGCGCCAACGCCCTTCGGACCATAAATTTTATGACCCGAAATCGACATCAGGTCGATTTTCATGTCATTGACATCAAGCGGAATTTTACCAACGGCCTGGGCCGCATCGCAATGGAAGAACACACCGCGTTCACGGCAAATCTCGCCAATTTCCTTAAGCGGCTGGATCACACCAATTTCGTTGTGAACCGCCATGATCGAAACCAGGGCCGTTTCATCGGTGATCGCGGCTTTAAGCTGTTCAAGATCAACCAGGCCATTTTGCTGAACTGGCAGATACGTAACCTTGTATCCTTCCTGTTCCAGATGGCGCGCACTGTCGAGAACGCATTTATGTTCGGTCACCGTTGTAATCAGGTGCGGCTTTTTCTTGCCGTAAAACTTCATCACGCCTTTCAGCGCAAGGTTGTTTGACTCGGTCGCACCGGATGTAAAAATAACTTCCTTGGGCGACGCGCCAATGATGGTCGCAACCTGGCCACGGGCAAGTTCAATGGCATCTTCTGCTTCCCAGCCGAACGAATGGTTCCGCGAGTGGGCATTACCGAATTTCTCATAAAAATAAGGCAGCATTGCATCAACGACACGCGGGTCGGTCGGCGTTGTCGCCTGATAGTCCAGATAGATCGGCTTTGCTTTAAGCTCGTTCATTTTTTGGCATCCTCACTCATTTTTCTCAGGCAGCATTGCGCGCGAGTTTCTTGCGCTCTGCATTGCCCCGCATCCGGCTCCAAACACGGATAAACATATCGATCTCTTCGTTGGTTGTTTCAGCCCCCAGACTGACCCGAATGGCCGATCCCGGTTCTGCAACACCCATTTCCTTCAACACGTGGCTTTCGCGCACCTTGCCCGATGAACAGGCCGATCCCGAACTGATTGCCACCCCGGCCAGGTCCATTGCCATCACCTGCGTTTCGCCGGGCATTCCGGGCAGGATCAGGCAACTGGTATTGCCAAGGCGCATCGCATCGCGACTTGCGATCACCACTTCTGGCGCTTCGGCCAGAATTTCGTTTTCCAAACGGTCCCGTTTGGCTGTTATGTCGGCGGCTTTCGTCAATTTCTCGTCAATCAACGCAGCGGCGGCACCAAAACCGGCAATTCCGGCAACATTTTCAGTTCCGCCACGGCGGTATTTTTCCTGGCCGCCACCGCGCATTTGCGGCACCAGCATCACACCTGGCGCAATGATCAGGGCACCAACGCCCTTGGGTCCGCCAATTTTATGGGCAGAAACCGAAACCATATCGACCAGCAAGCGCCCCATGTCAACCGGCACCCGGCCAACGGCCTGCACCGCATCACAATGAATTTTCGCGCCATATTCACGGGCCAACAAGGCCGCCTGCGTCACAGGCTGGATCACACCGGTTTCGTTATTTGCCAGCATAATCGATACCAGTACATTTTCACCGGCATCACGGCACACCCTTAACATGTCTTCCAAAGTGCGAAGGTCAATGACCCCGTTGGCATCAACCGGAATGCGCTGCGCATCATTGCGCGCTTCCATCACCGATGGATGTTCGATTGCGCTGGTCAACACCACCACATTTTCCAGCCCGTTCAGGGCCAGATTGTTGGCTTCGGTGCCGCCACTGGTGAAAATCACCCGCTCAGAATCCCCGCCCACCATGTCGGCCACCTGACGGCGGGCACGGTCCACAATCTTGCGGGCTTCGCGCCCCGCCCCATGCACAGAAGACGGATTTCCGGCAACATCAAGGGCGGCCACCACCGCATCACGGGCGGCGGCGTTCAGGGGCGCACTGGCGTTAAAATCTAGGTAAACCGGCTGTTTCATCACGTCTTTTACTGGTTTCTTCGGGCTAAAGGTTCGTTCAAATCATAGGCTACAAGATTATTGGGCCGCCACCTGGGGCTCATGGACATCAATTGTTCGGCGGTCAAACATCCGGCCAACGCCCGATATCCGACGATCCACCACATCGGCCAAACTGACCGAGGACAGATAAAGATAAATCTGGTTGCCCAGTTCTTCCCACAATTCATGGGTCAGGCAACGGCCATGGTCAGCCTTGCAGCCCTTGGGCGAACCCGATTTGCACCGCGTTGCGCGAATGGGTTCATCAACGGCCAGGATCACGTCCGAAATGCGGGTTTCCTGGGCAGAACGTGCCAGCATGTAACCGCCACCTGGCCCGCGCACCGAACGTACAAGTCCACCTTTGCGCAATTTGCCAAACAGTTGCTCCAGATAGGACAGCGAAATTTCCTGACGCTCGGCAATGTCGGCTAGGGCAACCGGTCGATCCCGGCCGCTATCGGCCAGATCTACCATTGCCATCACCGCATAGCGGCCTTTCGTACTTAACTTCACAATGTGTCCTCCTGCCTGTGCATCGCATTATCAGACAATGCGCAGGCTTTCGATTTCAATGTGCCGCAAACAAACGGCGTTCGAACAGACCTAGCTTATTCCGAAGCGGCCACAATACGCGGCTTTTCCGACATAGCAGCAGGAGCCTGCCCACCGCCTTGTTGTTCGCCTTCAAGTTCCGCCACCCGCTGGCGCAATCCCTGAACGTCACGGGACAGATCTTCAAGCGCGCGGGCGATCGGGTCCGGCAAATCGCCAACCGGGGTGCCATAGGCACAGAACCGGTCGTCTTTTTCGCGGCGAACGATCTTGGCCGGGATGCCCACAACCGTCGCCCCTTCGGGGACTTCGGCCAGAACAACGGCATTGCCGCCGATGCGGGCATTACGGCGCACGGTAAACGGCCCCAGAATTTGCGCACCGGAACCAACGATCACACCGTCTTCCAGTGTCGGGTGCCGTTTCAAGCCGCGTTGACCGTCACTATCAACACTTGGCGCGGTCCCGCCCAGCGTGACGCCCTGATACAAGGTAACGTCATCGCCAATTTCGGCGGTTTCGCCAATAACAACCCCCATGCCGTGATCGATAAAAAATCTTTTTCCGATCGTCGCACCCGGGTGAATTTCAATGCCGGTCAGCCAACGGAAAATTTGCGATAAAAACCGCGACAGAATCCGAAAACCCCGCTTCCACAGCCAGTTGGTGACACGATATCCCATGATCGCATGAAACGCCGGGTAACTCAGCACGACCTCCAAACGGGACCGTGCTGCGGGATCGCGGGCGATCATCGCATCTATTTCCTGGCGAATTATCTTGAACATGGGGCAGTCCCCTGTGTAATAAGTAGCTTCGATTTCCGGTAACCGCCCGTATCGGCGTATCGTCGCGCAAGGCGCAACAAGCGTCGTTATGGCTGTCCGGTTGACCGAAATATAGGATAACCGAGTAACGTGGTCAAGTATTTGCCCCAAGCAATTTATGACAGCAGCACAAAAAAGCACACAAATCTACTCGGGTATATTCTTCCTACTGCACACACATTCGCGGACAGGAGCTGTCTGATCCATGCCTGAGGTCATTTTTAACGGCCCCGAAGGGCGCCTTGAGGGGCGTTATCATCATAACGGTGCCGACAATTCGCCTATCGCGCTTATTCTACATCCGCACCCGCAACAAGGCGGGACCATGAACAACAAGTTGTGCTTCAACCTGTTTAACATGTTCAAAGACCGCGGTTATTCCGTCATGCGATTTAATTTCCGCGGCATTGGCCGCTCGCAAGGCGTGTATGATCACGGCATTGGCGAACTGTCCGATGCAGCATCCGCCCTTGACTGGATGCAAACTTACAATACCAATTCGCGCTCTACCTGGGTGGCGGGGTATTCGTTTGGTGCATGGATCGGCATGCAGCTTTTGATGCGTCGCCCGGAAATCGACGGATTTATCTCGATTGCCACGCCCGCCAGCGATTATGACTTCACCTTTTTGGCCCCTTGCCCGTCTTCAGGCATTATTATTCACGGGACTCGTGATGAAAATGTGCCGTTAAGTTCAGTGACCAAGCTGGGTGACAAGCTGAATTCGCAAAAAGGCATCGAAGTCAGCATGTGCATGGTTGAAGGTGCTGACCACTATTTTGCCAAACAGCAAGAAGAAGTGGTTCGCCAGACATCGTCCTATCTTGACAAGCGCGGCGCGTAAATCGCGCTTGTGCGATTTACGGCAACGTTCGTAAATCAGCGACACACAAAAGGGCTGCCTGGCATGTTCAGGCGGCCTTTTGTGTTCGATACAAACGCCCGCCCAAACACGGTGCGCTGACCCCGGTGGTGCCCGGAAAACTCAGCGGCAGGTTTTCCAAATGCCGCACGGCAAGATACCCGAAACATTCGGCCTCTACCGCATCCCCGTCCCAGTCCAGTTCATCCACGGACCGAACGGGAACCCCGAGATTTTCGCCCAGTTTTTTCATAACAAAGCGGTTATGACGCCCCCCGCCGCATATGAACCATTGCAAGGGTGCGACTGGCAAATGGTTAACCGCCGCCACAATGGCCGAAACGGTACATTGCGATAATGTTGCCGCCCCATCCGCCAGTGTCAGCCCGGCATCCGTGATCAGGCCATTAATCGTTGCGGCCATGTCCTCCCGATCCAGCGATTTGGGCGGGACCCGATCAAAATAGTCATCTTGCAGAAATGTCATTTCAACGAAAGAATCGACCTGGCCTGATAACGCCGTTGCCCCATCCTGATCAAACGGGTTGCCTGTATGATGCAACATCCAGTCATCGATCCGGGCATTTCCCGGCCCGCAATCAAAGGCAACAAGATCCTCGTTCGTGCCAATCCAGGTTACATTCGACACACCACCGATATTAAGCACCGCCACAGGCGCGTCGATGCCCGCACTTTTGATTAAGGCCGCATGATAAACCGGTGCCAAAGGCGCGCCCTGCCCCCCTTGCGCCACATCGGCCAGGCGAAAATCGGCAACAACGGGAATATTTGTAAGTTCCGCCAGCATATAAGGCGTTCCGATCTGGCGGGTGATCCCGCTTGCCGGTTCGTGAAAAACGGTCTGCCCATGAAAGCCAATCACGTCAATATCGGCGGCAACCATTCCGGCTTGTGCCAGCAATGCCGCCACGGCTTGCGCATGACATTTTGTCAGATCATCGGCGACAACATGTTCGCTGTTCGTGGCAGCACGGCTGCCAAAAAAGCCCCGTATTCTATCGCGCAATTGCGGTTCATAGGGAACGGAAACAAAATGCCCGGTGCGCCGAACTTCGACCCCGTCGGTTTCAACAATCGCGGCATCGACAGCATCCAGCGATGTTCCGCTCATCATGCCGATTGCCCGGTACCACTTGTTTTGCATCGGTTGCCTCCGCCGTGCATGTCACACCATGTTTCAGCTTGCAGTCCAATCTGAAACAGAAATTTCCCCGCCTTTCTGATGCGGGCCTGCATTGTTCATGCAAACTGTTTAACATCCAATAACCGCGGGCCTCGCCCTATCAAAACACGTTGTAAAATGCGCCGATGCGCGATGGTTGCTGTTTTTGCCGATTTTGTGCTAAATCATCGCCCGCAGGCTGGCACCATCGCCAACTGCTTCGTATTTGACAATCACAACATAACATAGCGCAAAAACAATGACTGAAATGAAGTCTGATTTTCTCCGCGTCATGAACGAACGCGGTTACATCCACCAATGCACTGATAACGAAGGCCTTGATGCCTATGCGTCAGAAAAAAAGGTGGTGTGCTATGTGGGTTATGATTGCACCGCAGACAGCCTGCATGTCGGGTCGCTGGTTTCGATCATGATGCTGCGCTGGCTGCAAAAATGCGGCCATAAACCCATTGTCCTGATGGGCGGCGGCACGACCCGCATTGGTGATCCCACCGGCCGCGACGATGCCCGCCCGGTTCTGACAGACGACATCATTGCTGGCAACATGGCCGGCATTCGCAAAATTTTTGAAAAATTCCTGACTTTTGGCGATGGTCCGACCGACGCCATCATGGTCAACAATGCCGACTGGCTTGACAGCATTAATTACATCAGCTTCCTGCGCGATTTTGGCCGTCATTTTTCGGTTAACCGCATGCTGAGCTTTGATTCTGTCAAGATCCGTCTTGAACGCGAACAGTCGCTAAGCTTTCTTGAGTTCAACTATATGATTTTGCAGGCTTACGACTTTGTTGAACTGGCCCGCAAATATGGCTGCGTTTTGCAAATGGGCGGATCAGACCAGTGGGGCAACATCGTTAACGGTGTTGAACTGGGCCGTCGCGTTGACGATGCCGCCTTGTTTGGCCTGACAACGCCACTGATCACCACCGCCTCGGGTGGCAAAATGGGCAAAACTGCGTCGGGCGCAATCTGGCTGAACGAAGAACGCTTGTCAGCCTATGATTACTACCAGTTCTGGCGCAATACCGAAGACGCCGATGTCATCAAATTCATGAAGCTGTTCACCGAACTGCCGATGGAACAGATTGCAGAATATGCCAAACTTGAAGGTGCCGCGATCAATGATGCCAAAAAGATACTGGCATTTGAAGCCGTGAAGTTATGCCGGGGCGAAGATATCGCCCATGCGGCTGCTGAAACTGCCCGCAAAACGTTTGAAGAAGGTGTTCTGACCGACAGCCTGCCGACAGTCGAAATCGCCAAAGCCGAGCTTGATGACGGCATTCCGGCGTTTGACCTGTTCCGCCGTGCCGATCTGGCAAAAACCGGTGGTGAAGCGCGACGCCTTGTCAAAGGTGGCGGTGCCAAAATCAATGACGAAAAGGTCGATGACGAAAATCTTGTCATTACCTCGGCGGCGATTGACGACACTGGCGTGATCAAACTTTCAGCAGGTAAAAAACGCCATGTTCTGATCCGCCCGGTCTGATATGGTAGCCCTGCTGAATGAATAAAACGCCCTGGCACACCAGTGTCAGGGCATTTTTTTAATCGCAGGAACAACCCGGGACAGGGGGTAATCCGTCACATGTTTTCGCCGTTTATCCCGGTTTGGCCCCGGTAATCAGGTTGCGGAACACACCTGGCACAATGGTCGATAGCGGATTAACCACAATGTTGGGGTTTTCAACCGCACCTTCCACGGTGTAAGTCGGGGCAAACACGCCGCCGCCTTCCTCACCCACCAGCAAATCCCCAATAAGCGGGATTTTACCCAATACCGAATTTAACGCATAAAACGGCACAATCGACCCGGCAATCCTGATTTCGTCGGTCGCCAAATCAATGCTGCCATTCGCCGTCACACCGATTGCGGCGCCGTTTGCCGCCACCTTGGTAAGCGAAAGCACATCGTTGGAATAGGTAAATTCACCATCCATCGCATCAAAGATAATGCCTTTACCCTGCAATGAATCAACCAGCCCCAACAGGGATGCCGCATTCAAAACCCGCGCGCCTAACGGTGCATTCACAATACGGAAATTGTCGATATGCGCGGTGCCGGTAAAGGGCTGCGAATATTTACGATCATCGACAAGGCCTTGCACTTTCATTTTACCCTCGCGCAAGTCGCCATACAAATCGATCGCGGCCAGAAAACGACCCGCATCATCGGTGGTTACCTGCACCTTGCGCTTGCCACCGGCAACCGGTTCAACCTGGGCAAAGACATCGGCAGTACCATTCAGTTTGCCGTTTAAAACAATCGAACGCCATTCGTCTCCTTCAACATGGATCGATCCCTTTACCGCCGTCACCACCTGGTCACGGGCGGCCAGCAGTTCGCCGACATCAAGAAAGATTTTTTTCTTCCCTCCCCGGCGAGATGTCTGTTCGCCAATCCCCCCGCTTTCGGGGCCCTTGGGGGCTGTTTCGGCCGACGTGTCGGTCTTTTTGCCATCACTTCCGCCTTTGCCATCTGATGACGCCCCAACAAGCCACGGGCGGGCATCAAATCTGTCGGCAACGACTTCAATTTCAGAATCATCCTTCAGGCGGCTATAGGTAATCTTGCCGTTTTCAATAACCGCATTATCACCCTTGGCATAAAACCGTTTGGCTTCCAGATTGATTTTAATCGTCGGAAATTCAAGCGTCTGGCCGACGCTATTGCCTGCACCATTATCCACGGCCGTGTCATCTGCTTGCCCCGTTGGGGAAGAGGCGGCAGCGTCCTTTGGCCTGCCATTTGCCGTCAAAAACCGGCGCAGATCAATCTGGTCACCGGTCAGATCAACCTGCAAGGCGCCATTGTCTTTGACAATCAACGTCCCCGAAAGCCCGCTATTTTGACGGAAATGCCCATTCGCCAGGTCAAAATGAACTTTATCGTCCAGTTTGTTGTCCCCGCGCCAGCGTCCGCTGGCCAAAATGCCAACATCGGGTGCTGTCAGATCAAAATTACGTACAACACCGCTGCCGTCCGGCTTAAACACAACGTCAAATCCCAGCTTTCCGGGCGTTTGCACATCCTTGTGATAGTCTGCCTCGGCAATATCAACGATACTGTTGGCAATGTCAGTCTTGCCTGAAACCTCAACATCCCCGGCACGGATCACCTTGATTTCAACATTGCCATCCGCCGTGCCGTGCAGAAACGATGACACATCAATGCCAATGTTATTTAAAGCGCTCAGGTCAAACGTGCCGCCCAGTTGATAATGACTGGTGAGCGGCGTTTTATCGTCGAAACTTTCAACCCAGTCGATGGTGTTCTGGCCCTGCCCCAGCTTGGCATCACCTTTAAGTTCCAGTCCCTTGGTGTTGACCTGCAATTCAAAATTGCCATCCGCAATATCAAGATCGCGAAACACCTTGGTCACAGTGGCCTTGTCTATCCGCGACGCGGCGGCAACCTCAACATCGTCAAAGCTCAGATCCGACAGCAACGGAAACGACAATTTGACCCGGGTTGACTGGCTGCCGGAAAGCTGTTTGGGATCAATCCCCAGTTTTTTGGCAAATCCCAAAGGTTCATGATCGATCAGGTTCATGGCATCGCGCACACCGCCATGAACAACAAAATCAATATTTGCCCATTCATTGTCGGTATCAAGGCTGGAAAAAACCAGTTTTGCGCTGTCAACCTTGATACCATTTGCCGCACCGCTATCGACAAAAATGCTGAAACTGTTGGCATCAAATTCGGCCCGCCCTGCGGCCTGTGTCACCTTGGGCATACCGGGCAAATACTGCACATCGATACCAGACATGGTCATATCGCCGTTGACATGATCAATCGCAGCATTGCCATCAGGGCCGCGATGCATGGCAAGGTCAATCTGCGCGCGCTGAACCCCACCGCCCGACAGGTTTTTAATCACCCATTCGCGCGGGTTATCCCCCAGTGTTTCAGGCCAAAGGTTGGGTAAATCATCGGTCGCAACATTTGTTACTGCGGCATTAAGCTGCACCGCCCAATTGCCCAGCGGATGATCAATTTCTGAATTCATCTCAAGCCCGATTTTGCCAGTTTGCACCTTAACATCGTTAAAGGACAATTTACCGGGCACATAGATCAGGGTCGCCTTGCCACCATCAATATCGTAAACCGAATTAAGCGGGGTGGGCAATTGCACCCTTCCTGCACCCGCTTCAAGGCGGGCAACAACATTTTGCACGCTGCCATTCGCGCCCAGAATGACATCAAAATCCCCCGACACCGGTAAATCAAACCGGTCCAGACCAATAAATTCCGACGATATCGTTGAAAGCGACGCCGGGATCACCTTGCTGATATGTGTTTTCAGGTCAATGCGCTGATCCCGGGTGGAATAGCTGGCCGTTGCCGAAACATCCGTGGTCATTTCCCCGGCGGTGACCGACATTTTCATATCGGCATCAATGCCCGCCGGGCTGCGCGACAAACGAATATCGGCATCTGGCGCAGACCACACCACGCCCAAAAGCCGGTCTTCAACCTTCAGGTCGGCCTTGTAGATACCAAAACTCTCAAAATAGGCCGCAGCGGGAAAATCCTCTGCTTCGCCCGACAAAATCGCCACAACCCTGCGCATCACAACACTGCCCGACACCAGTTCCTGCTCGGTCATGTCACCGGCTTGGCCGCTGGTTCCGGCAGCATCGCCATCACTTGGCGATATCACAGCATCTGGTGCTATATGGCCGACGGTGCCCGTTGCCGCGCCATCGGCACCTGGCATAGTTGTGCCATCGGCACCCGGCATAGGCGAACCATCGGCACCGGGCAAAATTGTGCCGCTGGCATCTGGCACACCGGTGTTTTTTGCCTCATCGGCACCTGGCAGAACATTCGTCAGATCGCCCGACAAACCGACATCAAAACGGCCATCGCTGTGGCGCACCAGTCGCATACGCGGTGCAATCAGGTCTATCTCGCGCAGGGCCAAAACGCCGTCAAAAAGGGCACGACTGGAAAAAACAACATCGGCAGCAGGCATCCGCAGCATTTCGCGACCATTGGCCTGGCGCACGGAAATCTGGCGCATACGGACGTCGAATTTTTCTTCCCATCCGCGCCACACCAGCACCATGTCTTCGACATCGAATTTCAGATCACCGGAACTTTTATTGAGTTCTGCAAGAATATAGGGCGCAAACCGGTTTAACGATACCGGCCCCTGTGACAGTCGCCATATCAATACCCCGGAGAACACACCGACAAACAGAACGCAAAATGCGAACAGGGATGCCATAACCCGGGAAGCTTTTTTAACGCGCCTCAATGACCTGTTTTCTCCAAACCCGCTTACATCCAGTTTTTCTGATCAAAGCATTAACGCAGAACAAGGCAAAGGGTTTCCGTGATTTTGCCTTAAATTAACACTGATCTGATCCCGATTGTTGTTTACAGGGCCTTTTTGTCATCTCCAAGAGAGGTTATGACTAAAGTGTGATTTAACATCAAAAAGATGCTGCCAGAATGCCGTTCCGGGCAAATGGCGCCGGAAATGAGCAAAACAACCAAAGGAAGGCCCATCGTGACCCTTGCCTGGACCCAACAGACGCTGCCAGCGCCCTTTGACGCTGAACGGTGCAAAACCGGCTTTGAACGCTGGCTTGATCTTGCGCGCAAACCGATATGGGAAAACATGGCCGACCGGTTTGCCCAAATGGCCGAGGAGCCCGCACACCGTGCTGTTCTGGCGGCCCTGTTTGGCAACAGCCCCTATTTGACCAGCCTGGCCCTGCGCGACCCCGACATGATTGCACAGGCCTTTGACAACGGGCTGGATCACGCGTTTGACCTGGCACTGGACGATGTTAAAATCGCCGCCAGTGCGGCCGGCACCGATCAGGCAAATACCATGATGCGCGTGCGCCGCGCCAAGCGCCGGGCTGCCCTTGTCATCGCCCTGGCAGATATCAGCAAAAGCTGGGATCTGGTGCAGGTGACTGCGGCGATTAGCAAAACTGCTGAAATCACATTGAATTACACGCTGGCCCATTGTCTGTCGGCCACGGCACGCCAGCGCAATCTTGATATCCCCCACCCCGATGACCCCCTGCGCGAATGTGGCATCTATGCCATTGGCATGGGCAAACTCGGTGCCAACGAACTTAACTATTCATCCGATATCGATCTGATTTTTTTATATGACGGCGAAAAAATCGGCTGGGTTGACCCGGACAGGATGCAGCAAATTCTGGTGCGCATGGTGCGTGATGTGACCCGCATCATGGAAGAACGCACCGGCGACGGTTATGTTTTTCGCACCGATTTGCGCTTGCGCCCCGACCCGGCATCAACCCCGCCGATCCTCTCGGCACTGGCAGCAGAAACCTATTACGAAACCGTAGGCCAAAACTGGGAACGGGCCGCCATGATCAAGGCCCGCATCGTTGCGGGCGATTACACCGCCGGGCAGGCATTTTTAAAAATCCTGCGCCCGTTTGTCTGGCGTAAACATCTTGACTTTCTGGCAATCCAGGACATTCATTCGATCAAACGGCAAATTAATGCGCTGCGCGGTGGTAGCAAGGTTAATGTGCCGGGCCATAACATTAAACTTGGCCGTGGTGGCATTCGCGAGATTGAATTTTTCGCCCAGACCCAGCAATTGATCTGGGGCGGGCGCGAAGTGTCCTTGCGGTGCAAAAGCACATGCGATGCCCTGCGCGAATTATGCGACTTCAAACAGATATCCGAAACCGTGCGCGATGAACTGCTGGAAGCCTATGAATTTTTGCGCATTGTCGAACATCGCCTGCAAATGACGCATGACCAGCAAACCCAAACCCTGCCCGAAACCGAGGAAGGCCTTTCTGCACTGGCATGTTTTCTGGGATACGACACCAGCGAGACATTCAAAACAGACTTGATGGGCTATTTGCGCCGGGTCGAATCACATTATGCCGAATTGTTTGAAGAAGATTCCCCGCTGGGCGGCAGCGAGGGCAGCCTGGTTTTCACCGGCACCGAAGACGACCCCGAAACCATCAAACAATTGCACCAGATGGGCTTTGAAAATGCCAGCATGATTTCCACAACTGTTCGCGGCTGGCATCATGGGCGCTATCGCGCCACACGGTCGCGCCGGGCACGCGAGATTTTAACCGAACTCATGCCAACCCTGTTAAAATCATTGTCGGAAACCACCAATCCCGATATGGCCTTTCGCGCCTTTGACGAGTTTTTAAAGGGTCTGCCTGCCGGGGTGCAGTTATTCTCGCTGCTAACCGCCAACCCGGAACTGTTGCGCCTGCTGGCCCAAATCGCGGGGACCGCGCCGCGCATGGCCAAATATCTGGGGCGCAATGCCAGCGTGCTGGATTATGTTCTGATGTCGGGCTTTGATGATGAATTGCCCAACGCGAAAACCATGCTGGTGCAGCTTAACGAACAACTGTCCCAGCCCGGCGCGGAAATGGTGGAACAATGGCTTGATATCGCGCGGCAATGGGCCAACGATCAGAAATTCCGCATCGATGTGCAAACCATCCATAACCGCCACACGCCCCATCAGGCCGGGCGGGCGCTGGCCGACGTCGCCGACGTTTCCATTCGCGGATTATTTCCGCGCATCGCCAACGATTTTGCCCAAAAACATGGCGGGTTTGATGAAGGCGGGCTGGCGGTATTTGCCCTTGGCAAACATGGCGGGCAGGAACTGTCGCCCGGTTCCGACCTCGATATGGTTTTTGTCTATGACGTGCCCGAGGGATGCGATGAATCCGATGGCGAAAAACCCCTGTCGCCGGGTCATTATTTTATCCGCCTCAGCCAACGCTATATTAACGCATTGTCGGCCCCCACAGCCGAAGGGGTGCTGTTTGAAACCGATTTGCGCCTGCGCCCCAGCGGCAGCAAAGGGCCACTCGCCTGCCATTTCAACAGTTTCGATGCCTATCAGAACAACGAAGCCTGGACATGGGAACATATGGCATTAACCCGGCTGCGCCCGGTTTATGGCCCGGAAAAACTGCAACAAAAGGTTATGGACTGCACACGCAAGGTTTTATGCAAACAGCGCGATCCTCATAAACTGGTGCGCGATGTTTATGATATGCGCAACCGCATGGCGGCCAGCAAAGGCACCGATCAGGCGTGGGATATAAAATTGCGCCGGGGCGGACTGGTTGATCTGGAATTTATTGCGCAATATTTGCAGTTAAACCACGCCCATGATCACCCCGAAATTTTATCCTCGACCACGCGCAAAGTTCTTAAACGCCTGGGCAGGGCAGGCATTTTACCTGCCAACGAAGCGGCATGGCTGGCAAATGCCGCGTCGTTCTGGTTGGCATTACAGGCCATGATCCGCCTGACCACCGAGGGCCGGTTTAACCCCGACAATGCCAGCACCGATTTACGTCGCATGTTGGCCAGCGCCGGCCAATGCGAAGATTTTGCCAAACTGGAACAAAAACTGACCGACACCGCGCACGAGGTAAAACAGGTCTATGACCGCCTGATCACCGAACCGGCCGAAAAACTGGGCCCGGTTGCCCAGCCAGACTGAACCGTTTTCCCCCAACGACCCTATAATATCCCGGAAATGACAACGTCCCAAAAACAAGGATCACACCCATGAGCATTGCAGTTGGAGATAAAGCCCCTGATTTTGACCTGCCGACCGATGGCGGCGGCCATGTAAAATTGTCCGATTTGCGCGGTAAGCCGGTGGTGATTTATTTCTATCCCAAAGATATGACACCGGGCTGCACCACCGAATCATGTGACTTTCGCGACCAGAACCCCGATTTTGCGGCGCTGAATGCCAAAATCATCGGCATTTCAAAAGACAGTGCCGCTCGCCACGACAAATTCAAGGCCAAGCATGATTTGAACTTCACCCTGGCCTCGGATGAAGAAAGCGATACCTGCGAAAAATACGGTGTGTGGAAAGAAAAAAGCATGTATGGCAAAAAATACATGGGGATCGAACGCACCACAGTGCTGATTGATGGCGAAGGTGTCATTCGCAATATCTGGGAAAAAGTGAAGGTCAAAGGCCATGTCGACGCGGTTTTGGCCGCGATCAAAGCCCTTTGAGGCACCTTTCGTAGCATGACGTTACACGACTGGCCGCAACCCTGATATTTGCGGCCAGTTCCATTTTAACTTACCCGTTTTGCTGCCGGTTGGCGGCCTGATGGCCTTACCTGCCAAAGAATAATTTTCTATTTTGCTGCATATTTCCATTATTATTGTTTAATTTCAATTCATTGAACAAATTCAGAAAGTTTGCATCGCATGGCGCATGCATCTTGCAAGTGCGGGTTAATAATATGATATTCATGAATTGGGAGTTTATACGACCGTCATGTGGCGGTCGGGACAGACAATTTGAACGTATGCATGGCGGGACCCGTTAATGAGCAAGAATGTCGTTGATCTTGACGATCAAATGTTAGCCGATTTCAAGGATGAAGCCCGCGATATCATCAGCAGTCTTGACGTGCATTTGCAAAATGCCCATTCGCAAGCCAACCGCGATAGCATTCTTACGGCAATTCAGCGCGAAGTTTTTAATTTGCGATACAAGGGAAAATCGGTAAACGCCCCGCTGATCAACCTGACCAGCCACCGCCTTGCCGATTATGTCACCAGTTGCCGCGAATTAACCGATGATTCCATCGCCGACATTCAGTCTTTCGTCGACAAGATCGAAGGCATTTTAAGTGGCGATATTTCCGGCACCAGCACCGATTCCGCAGAATTTGTCCGTGAACTGCCCTCCAAACGCGCCCCCGATATTGACCCGGCCTGGCTTAGCAAAACCAATGTCGAAGCGCTTCTGGTGATTCCGCAACGCTCGATGGCAGCGATTGTGGAACGCGAACTGGCCGCCTGTGGCTATCGCAGTTCGGCCACCCAGTCTTCGTTCGAGGCATTGGAACTTGCCGTTCGCACCCGCCCCGATTTTATCATTGTTGCCAAAACAATTGATGATCTCGACGGTGTTGATCTGGTCAGCGCCTTGCAAGCCATGCCCAAAACCCGCGACATTCCAACGGCTGTTTTAACCTCCGATGCCCTTAATCATGCCTCCTTGCGTGATTTGCCATTTCGCACCGCCATCATCCGCAAAGGTGCGCCCTTTGGCGACGACCTGGCCGAAGCCCTGGCACGCTTTAATATCACCTGATCGGATGCCGCCCGCGGCGGTGATCAAACCGCGCGGGTATCCAAACGCCATTTGACGACAAAAACGGACCATGCGACACAGCACAGGTCCGTTTTTCATTATCATCTTCGCCGCCACCTGCTATGGAAACCATGTCCCAAACCCTTGCAACCGCCGCCAAACAAGCCCTTTTAACCGTGGACCCCACGCAAAAGGCCCATCTAAGCATCGATCTGGCGCGGCAATGGCGCGAAGGGATCATTACCGAGGTTGGCCGGGCAGACCTGCCCGACCGACCGGCACGCCCGGCCAAACCCGAAACCTTACCGCCCAACAAAATGCCCAAACGCAGCAAGGGCGGGATAAAGGGGCGCATTGGTTTATTGCACGCACTGGCCCATATCGAACTTAATGCCATTGACCTGGCATGGGATATTGCCGTGCGTTTCCCCGACGAAAACATGCCGCGCGATTTTCACGATGCCTGGGTTCAGGTTGCCGCCGACGAAGCCAAACATTTTCTGATGCTGACCAAACGGCTCGGCGAATTGGGGGCGGCCTATGGCGATTTGCCCGCCCATGATGGCCTGTGGCAAAGCAGCATGGAAACCGCCTATGACCTTCTCGCCCGCCTTGCCGTGGTGCCGATGGTGTTTGAAGCCCGCGGGCTGGATGCCACACCGCCAACCGTCGCCCGCCTGATCGCCAATGGCGACCCCGAAAGTGCCGAAATTTTAAAGCTGATCGCCGCCGAAGAGGTCGCCCATGTCAGTGCGGGGCGCAAATATTATGAAATGATGTGCGACAAGCGCGGCCTGCCCTATTACACCACCTGGCACGCCCTGTTACGCAAACATCTGCGCGGCCCGCTTAAGCCGCCGTTTAATGACGAAGCCCGCTATGACGCCGGTATGCCGCCAGATTATTATCAGGATTATGTTCTGGAATTGCCCGGCGAAGGGGATGACGCCGAAGGCACGGCCTAAACTCACAAACATTACTGCCGGGCAATGTCCCCCGGCAGTAATGCCCCTGTGCCATACCCGACTGACCTGTTATCCCGACATCTCAAGACGAAACCTTACACGGACCAGCGACTTTACCGGGAACCGGCAGGGTACGAGACGACCCGCGAAACACGGCAATATAAAGCCCCAGCCCGATCAACACCGCCCCGCCAATCTGAACAACACCAATATCGCTTCCTAAAATAACGGCAGATAATAACAAGCCCGATAACGGGTTAATCAAATGGGCGGCGGCGGCCTTGCTGGCCCCGAACCGTTTGATCAGATACAACCACATAAACATCGCGCCTAATGTAATCACGACCGCCAGATACAAAATCGCCATCAAGGTTTGCAAATGCAGTGCCGCCTGCCATTGCACCAGTTCGGGGGCCCGAAACAACGCCAACGGCACCAAAACCAGCCCGCCCACCAGCGATTGCCAAAAATTGACATCCACCGGCGATGCCGCAACCGATCGTGCCCGTAAATAAACCGTGCCAAAGGCAAAGGCTACCGTGCCGCCAAAGGCCATGGCATAGCCCATCAGCATGTCCATGCAGGTTGTACCAGCACGTGCCATCGTTATCCCCGTTCCAGGCTGCCACACAGCAACACCGGCCACACCCACAATACAAATGACAAAACCAGTCAGCCTTTGTGCATTCAAAGTTTCCTGCCCGGTTAAAACAGCAACCACGCTGGTTAATAGCGGCGCACAACTAATGATAACGATCAGCACCGGCGCGGGCACCGTTTGCAATGCCAAAAAACTCAACCCCAAATACAGCGCATTATTCAAGACACCGGCAATGGCGCCAAACCGCATGACCGGCCTTTGCAAAAAATGCCATCTGCCGCGCAGCACAAACGGCAGCAAACAAGCCGCGCCCACCAAAAAACGAATGGCAAGCAACACAATCGGATCAAGATCGGCAATCGCGCCCTTGCCAACGACAAAGGCCGATGACCACACCAGGCTAAAGCCCGCAAACAACCCAACGATACGTCCCATCAGACAGTTCCTTTGTTCATTGAAAAACATTGCCCGAAGTCTGCCCGCCTCTGCTTCAATTGGAAAATTAATTAAAAAGACGATCAAATCAGTTATAGTGATTTGATGAATATATGCCTTTACCCCTCACACCCCAGCGCACGGTAACCCGCCATGATATCTCGCGACGTCAACCATTCCCTGCCATCCCCGGCCCTGCGCCTTGATGACCGGCGGATCACGCTGGAGCAATTACGCACCTTTGTCGCTGTTGCCGAAATGCTGGATTTTCAACTTGCCAGCAACGCCTTAATGCGCAGCCAGTCTGCCATTACCCAAAGCCTGCAAAAACTGGAAGAAATCCTGTGCTGCCGCCTGATTAACCGGCGACGCGGCCAGGTCGCCGATTTAACCAGGGATGGCAGGCGACTTTTACCCATGGCGGAAGAAATTTTATCGCGCCTGTCTGCCGCCATCGACAGCTTTCGCCAGCCCGAATTACAAGGTCGCGTGCGGTTGGGCGTGCCCGATGATTTTCCGCTTGGTAACATTACCAACGCGGTGCGACGCTGTATGGAAATCAACCCGTTTTTGCGGGTCGAGGTTACATCCGCGCTCTCATCGCACGTGTGCGAGCAATACCGGCAAGGCAATATCGACATCATCATTTATAAAAATATTGCTTCTGCCATCGCCCCGGAAACCCCGGATCGCCCCACACCAAATCTTGCAACGAACACGGTTTTGCATCGCCAACCGCTTGGCTGGATCGCATCAAAAACCATATCGCCCGATCTCGATGGCGACATTGCCCTCGTCACTTTTCCCGATGGCTGTGCCTATCGCGCTGCCGCAATTGCCGCGATTGAACAAGCTGGCAAAGGTTATTTTAACGCCTATCGCAGCGCGTCTTATCACAATATCCGCCAGGCGATTTCTGCCGGGCTGGGTATTGGCATCCTGCCGCACGATGCCAAGGGCGAGGACCACGTTATTTTAAACCAGCCCGACATTTTGCCCCCCTTGCCCGACATCGACCTGACCCTGACCTATGAGCAGAAAAATCCGCTTTTTAGCCAGTTTGTAAACCAGCTTATGCGCAATAGCGACTTTGCCATTGCCCATGCTGCTTAACGCAGCGCTGGCGCTACGAGATAAATTAGAAGCATTTGATGTAACGCAAGGCCACACCGGGATGAACTGCTATCATGTCGCCCTGTGATAACCCCGGTTATCGCCAGCCATAAACATATCAGGAGGGACGAACATGCCTGCCACAATGAAAGCCGCCGTCGCGCGCGAATTTGGCAAACCCCTGTCAATCGAAGACGTCACCATTCCCAAAGTGACCCCCGGCACCATTCTGGTTAAAATCGAAGCATCGGGCGTTTGCCACACCGATTTGCATGCCGTTGAAGGCGACTGGCCGGTCAAACCAAACCCGCCCTTCATTCCTGGTCATGAAGGCGTTGGTGTTGTTGCCGAAGTTGGCGCAGGTGTTAAATCGGTCAAGGTTGGCGACCGTGTCGGCGTGCCGTGGCTGTATTCGGCCTGCGGGCATTGCCATCACTGCATCACCGGCTGGGAAACCCTGTGCGGCGAGCAAATCAATACCGGCTATTCCATCAATGGCGGCTTTGCCGAATATGTTCTGGCCGATCCCAACTATGTCGGCCACTTACCCGATACGCTTGAATTTGGCAATGCGGCCCCGGTTCTATGTGCCGGTGTCACGGTTTACAAAGGCCTGAAAGAAACCGAATGCAAACCCGGTGAAACAGTTGTCATTTCCGGCATTGGTGGCTTGGGCCACATGGCGGTACAATATGCCAAGGCCATGGGCATGAAAGTTATCGCTGTTGACATCACCAACGAAAAACTGCAACTCGCCAAAGACCTCGGTGCGGACTGGACGCTGAACGCCGCCGAAACCGATGTGGTTGCCGAAGTGCAAAAACAGATGGGCGGTGCCAATGGTGTGCTGATAACGGCGGTATCTAACAGTGCCTTTAAACAGGGCGTTGGCATGCTGGGCCGTCACGGCACCATGGCGCTCTGCGGCCTGCCACCGGGAACGTTCGAACTCGATATTTTTGATACCGTCCTGTCACGCAAAACCATTCGCGGCTCCATCGTCGGCACCCGTGCCGATTTGCAAGAAGCCCTGGAATTTGCCGGTGACGGCAAAGTGCATTCGCACTTCACCACCGAACCGATTGAAAACATCAATTCCATCTTCGACCGCATGCGTGGCGGCAAAATCGACGGTCGCATCGTTATGACGATCTGACCTGTCGCAGCTTCGCCATCCACACCCATTAATGCCGTGCCGGTTTCACCCCCGGTGCGGCATTTTCGACTTCAAAACCACTCATGCCCTGCAAAATTCAGCTTCTCCCATTAGCTCTTCCCCGGCATAGAACTAACACAATAACGCAATTTCTTGCGGACTGCAGAATTGAATAAATCTGAGCATCATTGAACCTACCCGGCGTCATCCAGATCTTATCGCTTGTAAAACCCGATAATGTCACTCAGGGAAGATTTCCATACAACGGCAGAAGCCATCTCAATGATATTTTTCATCATCATCTTAATTCAATCGCCCTGAGAGCCCAAGACTACGTAAACCCGTTCCGTCAGAATTCATGATAAACATTTCATAATTCCCTCGGCGTTTCGGATGATCATTCGCCAAAAAGACAATTCTTTTTCCATCTGGCGAAATAGAATAAGTCAATATTGAAGATTTTAAATCGGTCAGTCTTATTTCCTGACCGCCAGACAGGGAAAAAAAATCATAATTCCAGGAGCCTCGAGCATTATCAATGCGGTTAGTCACTGCTATAAAAACAATATCCCCGTTCCTGCTTATCGATGGTTTCGTTGAATAAGGATACCCTTGCACAACTGGCACTAGCTCTTGGTGCTCCAGCGACATTATAAAAATATAATTGCTACCAAATTTTTGATCATATTCACGATAACCAATGGGTTTGCGAGGACCCTGGCCAGAAAAAATAAACCTCTCTCCATCGGGAAAATATTGAGGATACAACAAATGGTAAAATTGAAAATCAGTTAACTGTCTGATATCCCGTGAAACCAAGTCAATTTCGAAAATATCCTGATCCACATTTTTTTTTGTCGATCCCGTTTCGGGTAATGGAGAAAAAACAAATAGAATTTTACTACCATCTGGAGAGAAACTGGGAGTAGTACGACTGCCTTTTCCTTCAGTAAGCTCTACCTCCTCCCGACCATTGGCATCAAGAACGACAATCTGTGACTGATAGGGACCGTAAGATTTTGACGCTACAATGTGCTTCCCATCAGGCGAAAATGATGGATAGGAAAGTCTGGAGTTTTCAGGGGCTTCCATAAAGGTATGAACATTGGTCTCAATATCCAGAAAACCAAGGCCAGCCTTCCCCTTTACATTACGCTCCCGGAATACCAGTGTTTTCCCGTCAGGCGAAAACGAAGGGTCGCCATAAACCGGATCGTTATCAAACATCACACACGCGCCATTCACGACTACAATCGAAAATATAAAAACAAATTTAAATAATAATAAAATTTTCGATTGCGATTTAAATTCATAAATTTTCCTCAAAATATTTTTCAAATTAAAACCCCATTCATTAAAATTTTGATCCAATTGGAAATAATATCTCATTCTTTTGCCCTTAATGACCTTCGCCAGGATCAGCGCACAAATCAATCACGGCAGCATGTTGCCCGCCGTTACCAGTGATCCAGTCGCCATCGCGCCAGCTTTTTGCGTAATTTCCCGCCACTTTGCACCCATCCGGTGAAACAGCAGGCTTCTGGAATGTCCCGCGCCGCACCAAATGCGCCACGCCATCGTCCGTTACCAGATAACTGGCTGGCCCCCCTGCCCAAAAAAAGAAAATTCCTTTTGCCGTTATTACCGGTACAATATCAGCATAAACTTTTGACCATTCCCCAAACGGCAAACAATATTTCCGGCTTCTGCCATCCGGCCAAACCGCCCAAATGGCATAGCAATTGGTTTTCTTCCAAATATCATCAGGGCTGATATGCATGGTGTACCCCATACAGTTCCACGTCATCAGCCCCTTCAAAAAGGGATTGTAACGTGTGCAGCTATGCCATGCTTCACTGCCGGAAATATCAAGATGAATTAATTCACCACTTTCAGGATGCAGCACATCCAACTTGGCATTCCGTGGATCATCGTCTCCGTAATCGCCAAACAGCAAAAAACCTTCACCGGGCGCAAATGGCTTCCAGCGGCGATTTAATTTTTTATTGTATTCGTTTACGACGATAGAACAGTCAGCATAGGATGTTGCCGCGGCATTAAATCCATATTTTTCCTCAGCAGGACGAATAATGGATTTAAAAATCTCGATCGTTTCTTCTTCTCCAATTGGTCCCTGAAAATAATAAACACCATCTTCATTACTTTTAATTGGATAGCTTATAATTCCAGATCCGGCACAAAGAGAAACAGTAGGGCGCCTCCAATTTTCCGCAGGATAGATCTGCTCAGGCGAATCAATCGTCCACAAGAATAAATCCCTTCCCTTGGCGCTGAGTTGATTCTGCGCATCAAAGGTTTTTGGAACGGTTTTTGTGTTATAACCCCAATAAAATATTCGTTCGTTATCAACCCAATCAATCCCGGCACCGATTGATCCCACACCGGATAATGTCTCGGTCACATAAAATTTATGCGGAACATCCCCTGTGTCAGACTGCAAAAGATATTTCCAATCCGGCACCCAAATGACCAAAGCGCCGATGCAAGCCCACGCAACAGCACTGCCTTTATTGTGCCGCACCCAGCGCCACAAATGCTTAATATCTCCGCCCGGTCTACGATCCGATTTAATCAAGAAATTTCCCCCGCCCGATTTCGATAAGTATGCACAGTAATAGAACCAAAGACACCTGTCCAAACTGGGGAGAGAGATGCTGTTTTAGCACTCAAACATGGGTATATGCGGGGGAGATTTGTATTGCAGCCCGCCTTTCTTTTACCGTGCGACTTACAAGTCGCGCCCGCAAAACGGGTCTTCGCTGTAATACCGTACCGGCACGTCAGGGCCGACAATGGCGGAAACCCGGTTTATCCAGGTTATAAGTGCGCCATAAGAAGTCATTTCAAGACCGGCTTCATGCGCGAGATGAACATAGGCATAAACCGCAATATCGGCGATAGAATAACCGTCGTTGGCCAGAAACATATGATCCTGCAAATGGGTATCAAGCAAACCCAGGACATGTTTTGCGCTTTCCCGCCGCCGGGGTAATTGCGCGGCATTTCGATCATTTTTACCGGTCAGATTCCAGTGCCGCAGGCAAGCAATGGTTGACTGAACATAGTCCGTTTCAAAAAAGAGCCACTGGCTGACTTTGGCTTTTTGCCACGCATCATCGGGCAGGTATTTCGTACCCTGTGCCAGATAAAGCAGAATGGCATGTGATTCTGCCAGGCATCGCCCGTCATCAAGCTCCAGCACCGGCACCGCACCGGCAGGGTTTTTCAACATAAAATCAGGCGTATGACTTTCGCCCTCAAAAATGGACACCCAGACCGTTTCATAGTCAATATTCAGATGCGCGCAAAGCTGACGGACTTTCCAGGCATTTTGCGACCCGGCATAATCATATAGCTTCATAATCGACCTCGTTTCAGGCACAAAAAATGGGTTCCCGCATTCGGCAATGCAGGTGACAGGATTAAAAACTCGGATGTTTTGGGGATCAGGCGTGCTTGCGCGCCATTTCTGCCTCGTGATCAAGCAGCCATTTTTTGCGCGCAAGGCCCCCGGCATAACCGGTCAGCGTGCCATCCGCGCCAATCACCCGATGGCAGGGTACAATGATGGAAACCGGGTTAAGCGCATTGGCCCGGGCCACCGCGCGCACCGCTTTGGGATTGTCAAGGCTTGCCGCCAGTCCACCATAAGAAACGCTGGTTCCCGATGGAATTTCGATCAGCGCCTGCCAGACTGATTTTTGAAAATCCGTACCGCGCAAATCAATCTCCGCCATTGGCAAGGCCATCACCCGCCCGGCAAAATAGGCATCAAGCCACGCCAGGACCAATAACGGAGCAAAGCTGCTGTCGCACCAGTCGATCTTTTTAAACCGGCGTGATGAAATCAGATGCAGACGGTCATCATTCTCTTCAAAATCAAGATGCACCAGCCGCCCATTGACCGAGGCCAGACTAAACTGACCAATCGGGCTGTCATAACGGGCGACGTCAATTCGGGTGGTTGAGATCATGATCAATTTCCTTGTTCTCGCTTTGCGCATCGGGGATCAGGGCCGACCATAGATATTGCGCAGCATAGGCCCGCCACGGTCGCCACAGGAGCGACTGTTTTTCCAGTTCTTTGGCCGTTGCCGGGCCACCGCCCAGCGCCGACCCTTTGAGAATGCCAAGATCAGCGGCCGGAAAAGCATCCGGGTCGCCCAAACCGCGCAGGGCAAAATAGTTCAGCGTCCACGGACCAATCCCCTTGATCGCCGCCAGATCGGCGAGAATGTCGTCGCTGCTACGATCCTGCATGTTGGTACGGGCAAACAGGTCAATCACATCGCCCAATGTTTGCGCCCGGCGCTTAGTCAAACCAATGGAGACTAAATCGTGCCCTTGCAGGATTTCGGGTTGGGGAAATAAATGCGTAATACCCGTACCTGCCACCAGATGATCGGGCAAGGCCTGGCCGTATTGCGCCACAATGCGCCCGGCCAATGTGCGCGCCGCCGCCACCGAAACCTGCTGGCCCAATACGGCGCGAACGGCCAGTTCAAACCGGTCCCAACACCCAGGTACGCGCAGGCCCGGGCGGCATTTTACCAGCGGTGCCAATAACGGGTCGTCGGCAAAGACGGCGCAAATTGCGGTCATATCGGCATCAAGATCAAACAGGCGGCGCACCCGCCCGCCCAGATCCAGCAAACTGCTGCGATCTTTGCCGCGCAGACAAATTTCAACGCTGCCATTGCGTAAAAACCGGCAAATCATAAGGCCCGGTGCAGCACCCGGCAAAAACCCGCGCGCGTAATAATCATCGCCCACCGCCTCCAGCCCCGGGATGGCTCGCGCCCGAAAAAACCCCAGTAAAAAGTCGCTGTCAAAAGGCTGACGGGGTTTAAGGCGCAACACCATATCGTCTTTTTGAAGCTGCATCGGATTATTATTCCCTGATGTGATTTTCGCGCCTGCAACATCCTTTATGCCGCGCCGAAAGGCCGTTGGCGCATGACCATAGGCAATTTTCATGGCATCGTTGAAGCGACGCAAACTGCCAAAACCGGCAATATCGGCAATTTCTGTCATCGAAAGGTTGCTATCCGCAATCAGTTGGCGCGCGCGTAGCAACCGGCGTGCCTTGGCATGATCTTGTGGACTAACACCGGTATGATCCTTGAAAATACGCCGTAAATGCCGCGCCCCAAGGCCCAATCGGTTGGCAAGGTCTTCAACCGAACCATCGGTAAGGGCCCCTTCCTCGATCAGGCGCACGGCCCGGCGCACGGTTGCATGCACACCAGCCGCCGCCGCACTGCCCGGTGCGGCTTCGGGGCGACAGCGCAAACAGGGGCGAAACCCGTGTGCCATCGCGGCTTCGGCCGTGGGGAAAAAAGTAACATTTTGCCGCTTGGGCGTTACCGCCGGGCAAATGGGCCGACAAAAAATGCCGGTGGTTTTAACCGCAGTATAAAACCGCCCGTCAAACCGGTTATCGCGCGCCAGCAAGGCGGCATAACAAATGTCATCACTGATCTGTTCCATGCCCGAAGTTTAGCAGAACGGCGCATAAATACTCGCCAATTTCGGACTCTGACATTTACCAGCGGGCCAGGTTGCCCCAAAACAAAAGCCGCGCCAATCATATAATGGCGCGGCCTGTGCAACAGGGCAAACCCGAACGGGGGTTTCCCACCCGCAACGGCTTGCGATCAGAGTTTCGGCGCCTCCGCCGTGTAAACCCGCTGGTAAAAATTGGGGTTCAACAAGGTGGAAACAGCAATAAGGGACGGCGACCGTCGTTCGTTGGTCTTGACGATCAACGCATGGGGTGCCGGTGAGATGTCGCGGATTTCAAGAACCTCGAAAACCGAACTATGGGCATTGGTAACCCTGAATTGGTCGCCAATGGCAACATTCTGGTCCGCTTTCCGCGCCATTCTTTTAAACCTCCGTAATAAGAAACAAAGACCTGACATCTATCGCCCAGCGATACATGCGGCTTTGGCAACGCCGACTATTCTGCGCGAAAGTCACGGCAAAACTATGACAGTGATACGAAGAAAGATGGCAAAATTCGCACATCAACTTTACGGCAAGAAAATCTGGTCTCCGGCCAATGGTCAGCTTTTTATCACACGTGATGAAAAACTTACATCAAACACGGATTTCCATTGGAAATTTTACAACAGAATATTCACACATATCTGGCAACTTTGATCTGCTTTTGCGCGCATTTTTCTTTTTAAAAAGCAAAATACACCGCAAAATCAAGGGTTAACCGCCATATCACCTGACGGTCAGAAACCAGCCTGATTTGATAACGTTTTAACATTAGCGCATTCTGGTTAATATTTGATGGGGATAAAATGCGGGGCAGCAATACCAAATGACCCGACGCCCCCCGGCCCGGCCAAACCAAACAGGCGGCGCGAATAAATTCGCACCGCCTTTTGTTCCGCTGTCCATGCGGGGAAGATGGGGGGAAGAACATGGACAACGAAAGCCGTGGCTTGATCAAGACGGATACTTTAATCCATGACCTCTATATGCTGTTCCTCGCCAGGCCGTTTTTTCTTTGGACCTTGCATCACCAGCAACAAGGGGATCACAGCCAGAACGATCCACATCATTGCCTGAAAGTCGTCAAGATAGGCAATCGTCTTGGCCTGGGTGGTAATCATGTTGTTCAGGCCAACGGCACCAACGGTTGTTTGCCAGTTCCAGGCTTCGGGCAACCACGGGGCCTGCATGGCATAACGAAACGGGGTTAACAGGGCCGAAAAACTTGAATGTACAACCTGGGTATTCTGGGTCAGCATCGTCGTCATCACCGAAATGCCGATGCTCGACCCGATATTACGCATCAGGCTGAACATTGCCGTGCCTTCTGTGCGGTATTTCGGGTTTAATGTGGCAAAGGTAATGGTACTTAGCGGAACAAAAATAAAGCCAAGCCCCACCCCTTGCGTAATCCCAGTCAAGGTCAGGGTGGTGGCGCTGACCTCGGTTGTGAAGCACGACATCTGATACAGCGACAATGCCGTCATCCCCAATCCGAACAGGATGAGAAAACGGATGTCGAACTTGCCGACCAACCGCCCCACAATCATCATCGCCATCATCGAACCAATGCCACGCGGGGCCAGCAAAACACCCGCAGTCACCACGGGATACCCCATCAAATTTTGCAAGAAAGGGGGTAAAAGGGCAAGTGTCGCCAGCAATACCACCCCGACAATGAAGATAAAAATCAAGCCGATGGCAAAGTTTCGATCTTTGAATAAACCCGGTTCCAAAAACGGGTTTTTCGCTGTGAACATATGCACCAGAAACATATAGAAGCACAAAATGCTCAGCACCGTTTCAAGCAGGATTTCATAGGATGAAAACCAGTTCTGCGATTCGCCCCGGTCCAGCATCATTTGCAGCGCACCGATCGACAGGCTGAGAAGGGCAAAGCCAAACCAGTCAAACGGCAGCCCCGGCTTTTTTGAGGTTTCAGGCACAAATGCCATAATCCCGCCAAGCGCCATCAAACCAACTGGCAGATTGATGTAAAAAACCCAGCGCCAGTTATAATATTCGGTCAGATAACCGCCAAGTGTCGGCCCTAAAATAGGCCCCAGCATCACCCCCATACCCCACATCGCCATGGCCGAACCATGTTTTTCCTTGGGATAGGTATCAAGCAAAACCGCCTGCGACAAAGGCACCAACCCAGCCCCGAATGCGCCTTGCAACAGCCGAAACATGACGATTTCGGGCAAGGACGTTGCCGCCCCACACAGCATTGATGCCACGGTAAACCCTGCCACCGAACAAATGAACAGCTTGCGTCGGCCAAAACGTGCCGCAAGAAAACCGGTCGGCGGCGTCATGATGGCAGCCGCAACGATATAGGATGTCAGCACCCAGGAAATCTGGTCCTGGGTGGCCGACATGCTGCCTTGCATATGGGGCAAGGCCACATTCGCAATCGTTGTATCAAGCGCTTGCATGATGGTTGCCAGCATGATGGAAACCGTGGTCAACCCACGTTCCAATGGCGTGGTTTCCATGCCCGATGCTGTGGCCGCGGCAGAGCTCATTGCACCTTGTTCCCGGCATCCGTACTGCGGCCGGTATGGCTCGTCCGCGCTTCTGCCTGATTGATGCCAACCCACGACAATGCGGTTTGGGCAAAGGCGGGCAATTCACGTTTGTGATGGGTATCAACCTGCACAACCGTGCTCATCCCGGCCCGCAAGGTCGGCTGACCATCAGTCATTTCCAGCTTAATACGAACCGAAATGCGCTGAACAACCTTTACCCAGTTGCCGGTCGCATTCTGTGCCGGTAACACCGAAAATTCGGCCCCGGTGGCAGGTGAAACACTTTGCACAACACCTTTCCAAGCGTGGTCGGGATAGGCATCCACCGTTACCGACACCGCCTGCCCGGTTTCAAGATAGGTCAGCTCGACTTCCTTGAAATTGGCATCAATCCACATTGATTTGGTCGAAATCAGGCTGGCAACCGCTTTGCCAGGCGTAATATAGGCACCTGGTTCGGGCTTGTTGCTGACGACCCCCTCAAACGGTGCTTTGATAACCGTATGCGCCAGGTCAAGTTCCGCCTGATCCAGATTGGCTTTGGCCTGCTGATATTGCGGCAGTTGTTCAACCGGCGTATCGACAGCCCCGCCCAGCTTGGCAAGGGTTGTCTGCATGATCTGCCGGTCCAGCACGATTTGCTGTTTGGCCGTGGCAACCGCGTTCTGGGCATCATCAAAGGCGGCCTTTGACACGACATTTTTTTTACTAAGTTGCGACTGGCGGGCATAGGTCCGCTCGGCATATTTCAGCTTGATTTTTGCCAGCTCAAGGCTGCCCTGCTGTTCGGCATAGCTTTGTTTCAGCGCGTTCATGTCCTGGCGGACGGATGACAGATTTGCCTGGGCGTGCTCGACAGCAATGGTGAAAGGATCGCGATCAAGCTTAAACAGGACATCACCCTTTTGAACATGCTGATTTTCATGAACCAGTACATCGGCCACCTGTCCGCTGACCTGCGGGCTGATCGCAACCATATCGGCATGAACATAGGCATTTTCGGTTTCAACATAACGTCCCCCCGAATAATACCAGTAAGCGCCACCGATGATTACGGCGGTTGGTCCTAAAATCAGCAAAACCGGACGCAACCAGCGCCGTTTGCGGTTTGGTGCGACATCAGCATCCGCACTGGCGGCATCATCCACGTGTTCGTTCATTCTTTTGAGCCTTTTAAAACCGGTTTTCCTGCGGGCGGGTTTTTGTCATCGGGGTCCTGCTCACAGGAAATCAGGTTCATGCGCATACGTTGCAGCACGTTGATCACAACTTCCTGTTCATCATCCGACAGGCCTCTCAGTGCATCGCGCCGGGTTTCGGCGGCAAATTCCCACATTTTATCAATCAGCGATGTCGCATTCTGGCCGATGTAAAGATTAACCGCCCGACGATCACCGGGGTCAGGCCTGCGTTCAACCAGACCGGCCTCCTCCAGCCGGTCAATCAGACGTGCCAGTGTGATGGGCTGAATATCGAGAAGGTCGGCCAGGGCCGCCTGATTGATCCCCTCACGCGGGACCAGAAATGCAAGGGCCTGCAATTGCGACTGGGTAAGGCCCAGATCTCGCGACCGACGATTAAAACGACGCATCATCAGACGCGAAACGTCTTTCGTCAAAAAACCGATGCTTCGTTGGGGATCACGTGATGACGACAAAACAACACTCGCTTATAATACGCATTACATATTGTAAGTAATGTATATGAAATTCGCGTACAGATTGGCAAGTGTGAATTACATCACAGTTTCGGGCCGCCACCATAAAACTAACAAGTCATTGTTTCGAAAATACTTCCTCCCTCACATTGCACCCATTCCAAAAAGTCATGCCTGTCCGGAATCGCCGCAGCGGCACCTGTGTACTTGCAAAAGCAACATGAAGAAACAAAACCCCCGCTGCAAAAACAGCGAGGGCTCCAAAGGTCGATATAAGAATGCGGTTAATCGATATCTTCGACCTCACCTGCCGACCCGGTAACGCGGGCCGCCAGGGCTGCGGCCATAAACTGGTCAAGATCACCGTTCAAAACACCTTGCGTATCAGATGTTTCAACCCCGGTGCGCAGATCCTTGATCATTTGATAAGGCTGCAACACATAAGAGCGGATCTGATGGCCCCAGCCAATATCGGATTTGGTATCTTCAACAGCCTGGGCTTCTGCTTCGCGGCGCTGCAATTCGGCCTCGTATAACCGGGCTTTCAGCATTTTCATCGCCGTGTCGCGGTTTTTATGCTGGGATCGGTCATTCTGGCACTGGGCCACAATGCCGGTCGGAATATGGGTGATACGCACGGCAGAATCCGTCCGGTTCACGTGCTGCCCACCGGCACCCGAAGCACGATAGGTATCAACCCGCAAATCCTTATCAAGGATTTCGATATTGATATCATCATCGACCACCGGATAAACCCAGCAAGATGAAAAACTGGTATGGCGACGCGCGGCACTGTCATAGGGCGAGATACGCACCAGACGATGCACGCCGACTTCGTTTTTCAACCAGCCATAGGCATTGTGCCCGGAAATTTTGTAGGTCACAGATTTAATGCCGGCTTCTTCACCGTCACTTTCTTCAAGCATTTCCAGCTTATAGCCCTTGGATTCCGACCAGCGTACATACATGCGCGCCAGCATGCTGGCCCAATCCTGCGCTTCGGTTCCACCGGCACCGGCATGGACTTCAAGATAGGCATCATTGGCGTCAGCTTCGCCCGACAACAGGCTTTCCAGCTCACGCTTGGCCGCGATATTGCGGATCGTCCGCAAACCGTCTTCGGCTTCCCTGACCGTATCGTCATCGCCCTCGGCTTCGCCAAGTTCGATCAGTTCGATATTGTCTGCAAGTTCCTGTGCCAGTGACTTGTAACCATTGATGGCATCTTCCATGTGGGTCCGTTCGCGCATAATTTTCTGCGCGTTATCGGGGCTGTCCCACAAGGTCGGGTCTTCGGCAAGGGCGTTTAATTCGTCCAGGCGTCTAAGGGCATTATCCCAGTCAAAGATGCCTCCTCAGCAGCGCCATCGACTGCTTGATCTCATCTACCAATGCCTGTGCTTCAGCGCGCATTGATGTCTCCGTTATATTCGTGAATTTTGTCGGGCAACGTCATGATAACGTTATTGCCAATCGTGGTGCGGGTTATATCAGCTTTTGACCGTCTTGAAACCCCCGGAGCCACATAAAAACCCCGGCACCCATCTGACGCCGGGGTCAAATCATTCCAAAAGCTGGTTAAACCGTATTTAACTATACACCGGGTCCAAGGTCACAGTGTAAAGCTCGGTATCGGCGACATCGCACAGGGAAACGCGCAACTGTTCGCTCTCCCCGTCAATATCGATCAGGCCGAAAAATTGCATACCAGCCGATGGCGGCAGGTTAATGCCTTGCTCCTTACCGGGATATTTGGCAAATTTAACTTCCGGCCCAAAAGTATTGTCCATATCGTTGGGGCCAAATGTACCGGCATGGAGCGGACCGGAAACAAATTCCCAAAACGGATCAAAATCGGTGAATTGTGCCTTTGCCGGATCATAATAATGTGCTGCGGTATAGTGCACATCGGCGGTCAGCCATACCGTATTGCGAATTTTTGCCGACTTGATAAAACGCAGCAAATCAACGATTTCAAGTTCGCGCCCCGCCGGTGCGCCATCCCCATTGGCCAGGTTTTCAAAAGTGCTTTTGTTTTTCCAGTCATCATAAATGATCATGCCAATCGGCATGTCGGCGGCGATAACTTTCCAGGTCGCTTTTGAATTCAGCAAGGCACGTTTGAGCCACTCAATCTGCTGTTTGCCCATAAAGGCCGTCTTGTCGGTCTCGACCGGGCTGTTATTGCTGTCATTGGGGCCACGATATGACCGCATATCGAGCACAAAAATCTCCAGCGACGGACCATAGGAAATGGTGCGATAGACCCGCCCTGGCTCTTGTGGTTGTTCGCGCACCGGCAGCATCTCGCGAAACGCGCGATTGGCACGCGCAGCCAGCAACGACACCGATTTTTCGGTATAGCGGTCATCGGTCGTCAGCATCTCGCCAGGATACCAGTTGTTCAAAACCTCATGATCATCCCATTGATAATAAACAGGGATCATGCGGTTGAACTCACGCACATTTTTGTCGAGCATATTGTATTTATAATTCGCCCGAAACTCATCTAGCGTCTCGGCAACTTTGCCGGTTCCCTCGGTGGTCAGGTTCTTCCAAATCTGACCATCCGGCATTTTTTGTTCTGCCATGAAGGGGCCATCGGCATAAATCGTATCACCGGAATGAATAAAGAAATCCGGCTGATGCGCCGTGATGGTGGCATAGGTTTTCATCCCGCCACGATCCTCGTCAATACCCCAGCCCTGCCCGGCGGTATCCCCGGACCAGGCAAAACGAATATTCCGCCGTTTCATCGGATTGGTGCGAAAATGACCAATAATCGGCTCGGATGTTGCCCGGATATTATCGAGATTCTCGAAATGGATTTTATAAAAAATGTCCTGCCCTGCGGGTAAGTCGGTCAAGGCAAGCTTGCCAGCCAAATCCCCTTCCGTCAGGACATCGACATAGGGCAGTTTGACGGATTTGGAAAAACCCTCGGTCGTGGCGATCTCGGCGATCATGCGCGACGGGCGGTCTGCCCGCGCCCAGATACGGGCCGAATTTGCCGTTACATCACCACTTTGCACACCATGCGTTATCACAGGGCGATCCGCAGCACGCGAAATGGATGGCATAAAAAAACCGCCCAAAACAGAGGCGGCACCCGCCGTCCCCGTCGATTTCAAAAAAGTGCGTCGGGTAAGTCGAATTGACATTTTCCAATTCCCCGCAAAAGCTGAAGCAAAACTGCGGGAATCATAACCCGATAATGTAACAGACATGTTTCCAGGTCTTGACGGTTTTATCAATACCCAACCCAACCATAAGAGATCCTTCTGCCTCCTAAAGCACATTTCCTTTAATTCATAAGGGCCGGAGAACATGTCTCCAGCCCTTTGCGCGATCACTCACAGGTTAATCATAGCAAGCTGACAGGCTTAATAAATACCGCTGGGGCTGGAAACACCGCCATCACTGCCGCCGCTGCTTCCAGACGACCCAGAACCGGGTGAACCACCATCAATAACATTGTCATTGCTTTGCGGGATCGTACCGGGTTTGAACGCTTCCCAAATCACATTGCTATCACCGCTTTGCGCAGGCAGGCCGGTTCTGGCATTGACCCGCACCATCCGAATGCCGGGCGGTGTGCGGAACGGAACGGCTTTTACACCCTCCATTGCGTGGGTCATAAATTCCTGAAAAATCGGGGCTGCGGCCGACGCCCCCTGTTCGCGCTCCCCGAGCGAGCGGTTATCGTCAAAACCGACATAAACGCCTACAGCCAGGTCCGGCGTGAACCCCACAAACCAGGCATCGCGCGAATCATTGGTGGTACCGGTTTTACCCGCCAACGGGAACGGCAAATTGCGCATCCGGCGACCGGTCCCGCGCTGGATCACACCTTCCAGAATGGACACAATCTGAAAGGCGCTTGCCGGGTCGGCCAGCTGTTCGCGGTTATCGGGCAATTCTGGCGGGGTTTGGCCGTTATAAACCACATCCTGACATTCCGCACAGGGCCGGTCATCGCGACGATAAATGACTTTGCCACGCCGGTCCTGAATACGGTCGATCAGAGTGGGGGTTACTTTTTTACCGCCATTGACCAGTTCGGAATACGCGTTGGTCAAATGCAACACCGTGGTTTCAGCAGCCCCTAGCGACATGGAAAGAACAGCAGGCATGCTGTCAACAACACCAAACTTTTCGGCATAATTGACGACCTTTTCCATCCCAATGGTTTGCGCAAGGCGCACCGTCATCAGGTTTCGCGACAATTCAATACCCAGACGTAATGTCGAGGGGCCATAAAACTTGCCGCTATAGTTACCTGGTTTCCATTTGCCCTGCCCTGGTCCCTGATCAATCACAAAAGGGGCGTCAAGCACCAGTGACGACGGGGTGAAGCCGGAATCAAGTGCTGCCAGATAGACAAACGGCTTGAAGGCCGAGCCGGGCTGACGACGGGCCTGTGTCGCGCGGTTGAACTTTGACAAATCGTGAGAAAAACCACCCGACATCGCCAGAACACGCCCGGTATGCGGGTCCATTGCCACCAAACCGCCATTCACATTGGGGATTTGCTGCAATGAATAGGTGTTTTCCGATGCCTTGTCCTCGTCATCGGCCTTCATGGGCTCAACCATCACAACATCGCCGGGATTAACCACATCCGATGCCTTGCCTACAGCACCGCCCACCGTCTGGCCTTTTTGCCACGGGCGTGCCCATTTCATTTCCGCAAAAGGAATGGTTCCCTGTTTGCCATTTTCAATGCCAATAACGGCATCGTTGCCATCCAGGTTAAGAACAACAGCCTTAAGCCACGGCACATCGCCGGGGGTCTTGACCGTTTCCAGTGCCTTTTTCCAGTCGCCGGAAATATCGATCTTGCCGAGCGGCCCGCGCCAGCCGTGGCGACGGTCATACGCAACCAGCCCGTCATACATCACCTTGTTGGCGATGGTTTGCAATTTTGGCTCAACCGATGTCCGCACCGACAGGCCACCATTATAAAGGGCATTTTCGCCATAACGGTCGACCAGTTCACGACGCACTTCTTCGGCGAAATAATCGGCATGGGCGTAATAATCGACCGATTCCCGGTTCTGCCCGATCAGGGGCGACGCAATCGCCTCGGTTGCCTCGGCCTGGGTGATATAGCCTTCGTCCAGCATCCGGCCAACCACCCAGTCACGACGGCCTTTTGCGGCGTCATGATCGCGCACAGGGTCGTAATTTGACGGGGCCTTTGGCAAAGCGCCCAGATATGCAGCCTCGGCGACTGTCAGTTCATCAAGCGATTTATCGAAATAACGCAAGGCCGCCGCTGCAACACCATAACTGCCCCGGCCCAGATAAATTTCGTTGAGATACAATTCAAGGATATGCTGCTTGGTAAACGCCTGTTCGATGCGAAACGACAGGATCGCTTCCTTGATCTTACGGTCATAGGAAACTTCGTTGGTCAGCAAAAAGTTTTTCGCCACCTGCTGGGTAATGGTCGAGGCCCCAACCGGGCGCCGCCCCGAGCCAATATTGATAATATTGGTCGCAGCCGCCCGAAAAACACTGGGAAAATCAATGCCGGGATGGGTCCAGAAATTCTGATCCTCGGCCGCAACAAAGGCATTCATCACTTTACGCGGGATTTGTTCAATCGGGACAAAAACCCGCTTTTCCTTGGCGTATTCGGCGATCAACGCCCCATCGCCCGCATGAACACGGGTCATGACCTCGGGTTCATAATCGGCAAGCTGGGTATAGTCGGGCAGATCCTGGCCAAAATGCCAGAAAACACCAAGAACACATGCCCCACCAGCCACTGCAAGCAGGAAGAACACACCGATAATTGTCAGAAAAATACGCATTAAACGGATCTTTATCGTTTCGCTGTTGTTGCCGTCTTGACGGGTGCCTGAGGGCACAAATACCACAAAGCCTGCCTATCGCGGCAAAAAAGTGACGATATGAAAACAGAACGCTCTGCCCGCCACCTTTTGTCCTGCGCCGACGTCGGCCTTTGAACAAATTTGAAAATATCGGCACCCACATCTGATCTTGGCCGCTAGCGTAACGATAAAAACCGGCAAAACAACGGCACAAAACGCATAACACCGAAATTACACGAAAAATTAAACGCAACCGGAGTCACAACGGGCCTAAACCGGCATCGCAACCAGGTTCGACACCGCCATTGGGGGCAATCGCGCAACAGTCAGACTAAAATTTGTGGGTTTTAAAATAATCATCAAGGGCGCGCAAAATCGCCTGCGCCATTTTTTTCCGATGCGCCGGGGATTGCAGCAATTTGGCATCCGCTGGATTGGACAGATACCCCATTTCAAACAGGGCAGAAGGAATATCGGGTGCTTTTAAGACCGCAAAACCGGCAAAGCGGTGCGTGCGTTGCTGCAATTTCACATCATTGGTCAGTTCGCGCACCATACCGGTTGCGAAATTTGACGACAAATTCATGGTTTCGCGCTGAGCCAAATCAATCAGAATACTTTGCACCAGCGAGTTTTCTTCGGACAAATCAACACCGGCAATCACATCGGCCTTGTTTTCCTTGCTGGCCAAAGCCGAGGCTTCCTTGTCCGATGCGTTTTCAGACAAGGTATATACAGAAGCCCCGCGGTGGCGAGAATTGGATATAGAGTCCGCATGCAGGGACAAAAACAGGTCCGCGTGGTTTTTGCGCGCAATTTCAGTGCGCTGACGCAGCTTCAGGAACACATCCTTGTCGCGGGTCAGAAGGGCACGGTAACGGCCGGAATCGGTTAACACCTTGGCCAGTTCACGGGCCGCTGCCAGCGTGACATCCTTTTCATAAACGCCACCAACGCCAATGGTGCCAGGATCGACACCGCCATGTCCGGCATCAATGGCGATCAGCGGTTTGTTGCCCCCGGCTTTCCCGGTTTCAACGGCCACATCTGCACTTTTTTCGGTCGCCGATGTGTCATTGCGTTGCCGCGCGGAATATGCCGCCATGCTTTCGCGGGATGCGGCCATAAAGGCGTCTCGCGATGTGGGTGCCACGTCAATGACCAGGCGGTTTGGCTTCCCCCCGCTGGCAGGCAGGGTAAAGATTTTTGAAATCAAGGCAGGCTGACCAACGTCAAGAACAACCCGGAATGTGCCAGGTTTAAACAGGCCATAGCGCAAACCCGAGATAATCCCCCCGCCCGAGGTTACCTTGCCCGGCGGGGCGCTCCAGTCGATTTCGGGCATATCAATGATAATGCGAAACGGGTCTGGCAGCAGGAAATAGGTGAAATCAACATCGCTATCAAGGTCGATAACAAAGCGGGTTTTATCGGGGTAAACCCCAAGCCGTGCGCCCAAAACCTTGGCGGTTTTGGCCTGGACAACCTGCGCTGTAAACATAACAAAAAGACTGCATAGCAATGCCGCAGCCAGGCTCCAAAAGCCTAACTTGCCAAACATTCGTCCCTGCCTGGTTTTTTGCCTGGTTTGCGAAAACACCGCCAACCCCATTCTGACTTACCGTATTTCCGGATAATGCGGCACATCCTGTGCCGTTTGTGCTTATAGCAACCAGAAAGTTAACGGGTAATTGACCAATCAGCCTGTTCTGCATGGTCAATGCCTTTATCTGCATTAAAGCCCGTTAAACATCGCGTTTCATAACAACGCACCCTGCTATTCAGGGGCGGCACGATTTTCTTTGCCCGATTCTCCGGCCCCTCGCCCGGCATGGCGTTGGTTGGGATCGCGAAAAACCACACCGCTATATACGTAATTATGGCCCGCACGGGCGGATTTACAAACTTGCGGCAGGATTTTCACCCTTAACGCGAAACCGCAAGACTGCAGCCCGGTTTGCAAATCACGCCAATAATTGAAAAACCGTTATGATCACAAATATTTGCGTGGAATTTTCTTTTCCGCCTATGAAAGGCGGAGAATGCGCGGTTTTAAAGCCATAGCGCCAAGAAACCTGATGAATGACGCAACAAAATTGTTTGTCGCCTGTGAATAAAAGAGATATGTTGTCGCCGAGATTCCTATGCTTTACGGGTTAACAATACTCTCCGTCAGGCTGAGGACGCGACGTGGCAGTTCCTCGGGTCGGTGTCTCGGTGACGCGGCAATCCCCGCTCCCGATAGAGCCCTCCCATATCAGGCTGTCGTGGCGCGCTCGAACAGACAACAGACATAAACCAATTCTTTTTTTTAACACCAAAACCAGGTCCATACCGAAAGAGCAGCCGGAACGCGATGAACCATACATATCACGGACATATCGCGACCTTTGTGGGCGGCGCCTTCGGTAACGCCGGTTTGTTTGCATATCAGCACACTTTAGCGAGACGCATTAAACTGGCGGGACCTTCAGGAACAGGTTCCGAATGGTCAAACGTATGCTTATCGACGCAACGCACGCGGAAGAAAGCCGTGTCGTTGTCATAAATGGAAATCGACTAGAAGAATACGACGTAGAAACGTCGACTAAAAAACAGATTAAAGGTAATATTTATCTTGCGAAAGTGACGCGGGTTGAACCCTCGTTGCAAGCGGCCTTTGTTGACTATGGCGGAAATCGCCATGGCTTTCTTGCTTTTAGCGAAATCCATTCCGATTATTATCAAATCCCTGTTGCCGACCGCGAAGCAATTGCCCGGTCTCATTCTCATCCCCCCGCGATGCGCGATGCTGATATTGTCGAAGACAATATTGGTGGCGACAATGATGATGTCCCGAAAAAAGACAGAAAACCGGTTCGCTCGCGTTCGCGCCGCAAACCGCGTAAAGACGATGCTGCCAGCACCGTTGCAGGTGAAAACACCGACACGGTAACGTCGTCAGATCATGACGATGACGGCGAAGTGCTTGAAAACACTGCCGCAAGTGCAAACAGCGAAACCGGCGAAGAAGACAGCAAACCGCGTCGTCGCCGGATGCGCAATCGTCGCAAAAAACCCGAAGATACTGAAAACAACGCCGATGCCGCTGCACACAGCGACGATACAAGCGGCAACGATGACGACAATGGCAATGGCAATGAAGGCGGTTCAAACACCGTCGCCACCATGTCGGCCGAAATCGCAGAAATTTCGGTTGATATTGACGATACAGAAACCGTCAATGACGACGAAAATATCGAAGATATGGGAGGCGATGACACCGACGAATTTTCTGAATCTATACGCCCGCAAATGCAAAAGCGTTACAAGATTCAGGAAGTTATCAAACGTCGGCAGATTTTGCTGGTTCAGGTCGTCAAGGAAGAACGCGGCAACAAGGGCGCTGCCCTGTCAACCTTCCTGTCACTGGCGGGCCGTTATTGCGTTTTGATGCCCAACACCCCGCGTGGTGGTGGTATTTCACGCAAAATCACCAATGCCCAGGACCGCAAACGCCTGAAATCCATTCTGGCCGAGCTGGAAATTCCCGGCGGCATGGCCGTTATTGTGCGGACAGCCGGTGCTGAACGAACCAAAGCCGAAATCAAACGCGACTTTGATTACCTGATGCGCCTGTGGGATCGTATCCGCGAAACGACGTTGCAAAGCCAGGCCCCGTGCCTGATTTATGAAGAAGCCGACCTGATCAAACGGTCCATCCGTGACCTTTATGCGCGCGATGTTGATGAAGTTCTGGTTGAAGGCGATGAAGGTTATCGCATCGCCAAAGACTTCATGAAAATGCTGATGCCGTCACATGCCAAACGCGTACAGCCTTATAAAGATCAGGGCGTTCCCCTGTTCCACCGTTTCCAGGTTGAAAGCCAGCTTGATGCAATGCTGAACCCGGTTGTTCAGCTGAAATCGGGCGGTTACATCGTGATCAACCCGACCGAAGCACTGGTTGCGATCGATGTGAATTCGGGCCGGTCAACGCGCGAACGCAATATCGAAGAAACCGCGTATAAAACCAACCTTGAAGCCGCCGAAGAACTGGCGCGCCAGTTGCGCCTGCGCGATCTGGCCGGTTTGATTGTTGTCGACTTTATCGACATGGAAGACCATCGCAATCAGGGTGCGGTTGAACGCAAACTGAAAGAAGCAATGCGCAATGACCGCGCCCGCCTGCAGATTGGTCGCATCAGCCCGTTTGGCTTGCTTGAAATGTCGCGTCAGCGCCTGCGCCCGTCGCTGGTCGAAAGCGCCTTTGAAGTTTGCACCCATTGCCGTGGTGTTGGCTTGGTCCGTTCAATCGAAAGTTCGGCCCTGCATCTTCTGCGTGTGATTGAAGAAGAAGGCATGCGCCGTCGTGCCGGTGCTCTTACCGTGCATGTCGCCAGCGAAGTTGCCCTTTATATTCTGAACCGCAAACGCGATTCACTGGCCGAAATTGAAAATCGTTATGGCTTCACCGTCATGATTTTCGGTGATGACAGCCTGATTTCGCCAGATCATCGCATTGAACGCTCGCGTGCCCCCAAAGCCGGTGACGACGATAATTCTGCGGTTCTCAATACCGACAGCGTATCGTTAACAGCCATCGAAGCCCCGATTGAACTGGTCGAGGAAGAACTTGTTGAAAACACAAGCCGCGACGATGACGAAACCGATACGGACACGGACACGAATAGCGACAGCAGCACCGGCACGGACAGTGACGAGCAAAACAAACGCCGCCGCCGCCGTCGTCGCCGTCGTGGACGCCCGGATGAACGCGACGAAAACATCACCGCCAACGCCGAAGAATCATCCTCAAATGACGATGAAGACGACGATGACAACACACAGTCCGCCGATCAAGGCAACGGTGATGATGATGGCGAGGATGATGCATCGCGCAAACGTCGCCGTCGGGGCAAACGGGGCGGCCGTCGTCGGTCGCGCCGCCAGGAATTTGACGCGGCACCGCGTGTTGTCTCGCCAAATGATGATCCTGAAGCAACCGAGAAACGCCGCAGCCGCGACCACACTGCTTCGGACGAAACCGATATCGACGTCATAATCGAAGGCGACAGCGAAGGCCAGGAAGCCGACGCGTTTGTCGCAACGGGCGACGGCGAAGAAATTCGCCCGGCCCGTGAACGCAGCACAACGGCACCTGCACCGGCCCGTCAACGGCGTGATCGTCGCGATCGCAACAAGGATAACCGCCGGAACAACCAGAACAGGGATCGTAGCGAAGTTCGCAACATTCCAATTCAAAGTGGCCCTGCACCGGAATCGGGCGATGCAGAAACTCATGACGTCGCAGCAGCACAGACCACAATGCCTGCACCTGCTTTGGAACCGGCAACGACACCTGCACCGGCACCAGAAGCTGCTTCTGTACCAACAGAAACAACGGCGCGTGAAAAACCTGTGTCTGAAAACGCACAGGCAACAAGCCAACCGGTAAAAACCGAGGCTGCCACCCCGGCCGCCGACGTAATCAAACAATCAGCCCCTGTCGAAACAAGCCCTGCCCCCGCGGCAGAGCCGACAACCGAACCGGCGGCACAGCCTGAACCGCAACCTGCCGAAGCCGCCACCACTACCAACAGCAGTGATACGGCCCAGGAAGAGGTAAAAGCACCCGAGGCACCGGCCAAGCCGAAGCCAAAACGCAAAGGCTGGTGGAGCAACTAACCAATCGGTTACCCGTCAATAACACACAAACCCCGCCATATTCTGGCGGGGTTTGTTGTATCTGCTTCAAAATTGCGGATTTTATCGCGTAGAATTACGACCCTCAGCCGCCCTGAAAATCAGAATTGCCCGCGATGGCGCAAACCGGACGATCAGGGCCGGTTGCACGATCAAATGTTTAGTCTTTCCGGACCACAATCACGGCATAAGTACAGGTCTGAGAACTTTCATTCTTAAAAACGCAATCGTCAGGCGGGCCCAGTTCCAGGCAATCGCCCGGTTTCATTTCGTGGCGCACGTCACCTTCGATAAAAACAAGCTCTCCCTCCAGCAGCCATATCAACTGTCGCAAAAATGAATAAGCCGCCGCAGGCATCGGAATGTCGGCGCCCGCAGGCAAATCAACACGCACAAGATCAAGCGGAAAGTCCGATGTCGGCGAGACATGACGACGCACATATCCACTTTGTGGATCGACCCATACCGGCTGATCGGCCCGGCGCAGCAGGCGACCATCATGCTTTTCAGCAAGCAACAGCAAGGCTGACATGCTGAGGTTAAACGCCCCGGATAGTTTTGCCAGAAGCGTTGCAGTGGGGCTGCTTTCTCCGCGTTCCACCTTATAGACCATGGCCCGCGACACCCCGGACTTCTCGGCGAGGTCGGTCAGGGACCAGCCGCGTTTTTCCCGTTCAGTACGAATTCGCGCGCCAATACGTTGATCGACGTTGTTTAATATAGTAGACATATGTATTCTTATAACAAACAAATGTGAGAGAACAACATGAAAATCCGCAATGCCACCACCAATGATGCCGCAGCAATCATGGCAATTTACAACGATGCTGTAACGAATACGACAGCCATCTGGAACGATTTGACGGTTGATGTTGCCAACCGTTTACATTGGCTCGCCGACCGGGAAAAAACCGGTTACCCGGTCCTCGTCGCGGTTGACAGTAAGGCAAATGTATTAGGTTATGCCTCGTTTGGCGATTGGCGCGCGTGGGACGGTTACCGTCATACCGTCGAACATTCTATCTATGTTCGGGAAGACTGCCGCAGATGCGGCATTGGCAAGTCCCTGTTGCGCACCCTGATTGAAAGGGCCCTCGAAATAGACAAGCATGTGATGGTTGCAGGCATTGAAGCCCGGAATACCGGGTCGATCCAGCTACATGAGAAACTTGGATTTGAGCATGTCGGCCATCTCAAGGAGGTTGGCACCAAATTCGGACAATGGCTTGATCTTGCCTTTTTACAGCTTGTGCTAGGTCCCCGACCTGCTGACAAAGGCCGCTAAAACCATGGCAATTCTTTCAATTCTTGGCCTGCTGATCGCGGCTGGTGCTGCTCTTGTTGTTCAGAACGCCCTCATGGTCCGCATGAACGAAACCGCCTCGACAACGCTGATCATTCTGGTAACCAATTCCGCTGTCGGGCTTGGGGCCCTGACGACGCTTCTGCTCACCAAAAGCGGTTTCGCCGGGTTTATCGAAATCATCGCAGAATTCCGGGTCTGGAGCATTTTACCCGGCCTTCTGGGTTCATTCTTCGTTTTTGCCAGCATTACCGGTTATCAACGATTGGGCGCAGCCTCAACAATTGCCATTCTCATCGCCAGCCAGCTGGTTTTCGGGCTGACTGCCGACATGATCAAAACAAACAGCGCACCTCAGAACGCCCCCTTTGCGATTGCAGGGGCTGTTCTTCTGATTATTGGTGCGGTTTTGGTTGTTTTCAAACGAATATAAATCTTATGGCTTAAACCGCGTCAAATCCCGGTCGTACCTTATGACGGCTTCCAGTCACGTAGCGCCTTAACCGCGCCTAGCATGGTCTGTTCGCTATGCGCAAAGGAAAACCGCACATAGGATTTTCCACGAAACGGGTCAAAATCGGTCCCCGGCGTAATGGCAACACCGGTTTCATTGAGCACTTTCTGGCAAAATGCTTCGCTATCGTCGGTATGCCCTGAAACATCGGCATACAAATAAAACGCGCCGTCGGCCGGGGCAAACCGGTCAAACCCGGCCTTGGGTAATTCGTTCAGCAGGATTTCGCGATTGCGAGCATAGGCAGCAATATTGCCCTGTAATTCGTCTTCACAATCAAAGGCGGCAACAGCGGCCAGTTGCGACAGGGTTGGGGCGGAAATAAACAGGTTTTGCTGCAAACATTCCACCTGGCGCACCAGATCGGGCGGCACCACGGCCCAGCCCAGGCGCCAGCCGGTCATGGAAAAATATTTGGAAAAACTGTTAACGATAAACGCCTCGTCGCCAAATTCGACAGCAGTCGAATCGGGCACATCGCCAAACGAAATACCTTGATAAATCTCGTCGGAAATCAGGCGAATGCCGTTTTCCTGGCAATAACGCACCAGTTTCGCAAACTTTTCCCGGCTGATCATGCTGCCTGCCGGGTTTGACGGGCTGGCCAAAATCAACCCGTCCACCGGTTTGTCCAAAGCCTTTAGCATCTCGACCGTTGGTTGATAATGGCTTTCGGGGCCAGCCAGCAGCGTTACCGTTTCAATGCCGAGTGCGCCCAGAATATTGCGATAGGCCGGGTATCCCGGTGCCGCCATGGCAACACGGTCGCCCGCATCAAAAGCAGCGAGAAACGCCAGCACAAAAATCGATGATGACCCGCTGGCAACGCAAATACGCGATGGGTCCAGTGACACGCCAAATTTGGTTTTGTAATGCCCGGCAATGGCCGTGCGCAAAGGTTCTACGCCCAGCGCATCGGTATAGCCGATCAAATCGCTTTCCAGCGCACGGGCCGCGGCTTCGCGGACTTTTTTGGGGGCCGGCGTGCCGGGCTGGCCAACTTCAAGGTGATAAACGGCCTTGCCGCTTTGCGCGCGCAGATTGGCGGCGCGCAAAACATCCATCACGATAAAGGGGGAAATCGCCCCACGAGTCGATTTTTTCAGCGTCATTTTTTCCAATCCGTCAAAAATGAAACCTGCCTGTATCACGCGCACACAGGCAGGGTTTTTCATATTCTTAACCGTCATGATCACGGTGTGTTTTACGGTCGGGTGTGCCCGCAATCGGTGCTTTCAGGCGGCCATGGCCGCAAAAACCACGTCGATTGATACTGGATGGGGTTAACGGCCAATCGCCATACCGCCCCCTGCCGGGTCGGCAATAAAGCGGCAGCTTTCAGGGTGCGGCGGCACACCTTGCGAACAGGAAATAACGTTAACCGACGCAACACCGTTGTTATTCATCGCAACATTGGCGGCACTGCCTGTTCCAACCAGATCTTCGGCCATTTTGGCAATCTGCGCGGTTGCCCCGGCCGGGGTATCGGTGCCTGCGATGCCATAGTAAAATTCATTCACATTGGGATTAATCTTTAAAACCGGGCCGACCAGCGGTTCGGCAACATCGCCGCTTGCCAGGTCAAGACCGAACGCCGGTGCGCCAACACCAACGCCAAAGGGTTCGTTCATTGTGGTTTCACAGGCAACGGCATTGGCCGCAAGGTCAACCACCACAAAACCGCTGCGCCCGCCTCGCGCCGTATTGGCCGGGGCGTTATCAATATCGGCAAGGTAACGATTTAAAACATCCACCACATCGCCATCACCAGAAATGGCACCGGTACCAGTCGCCGATTTGGGCGGATGCGTGAAATACAGGTTTTCATTACCCGATTTTACCGCCGTTGCCGCACGCCAGACCGGTTTGTAATTGTTAAGATCGGCCAGCGTCAAAGTACCCCCGGCATTTTGCACCGAGGTTACGATCTGGGCCGCAAGACCGCCATTATAAAAATCCCCCGGGCCCTTTACCCGAAGCGAGGTAAGCAGCGCACCAAGGCCAAATTGCTGAACGCGGTCGCCCACTTCGAGCAATTTACCATCCCGGCTATAGATTTGCGCCAGAGACGGCGTCGAAAGAACCTTGTCGCGTGCGGCATCGAGATCCATCTTCAATGACCGCGACAAAGGTGTGCCAAAACGGGCATCCTGTTCGGCACTGGCAATAAGCTGGCCCCACGGCAGGCGGCCATAACGCGCACTTAATGCATAAAGGCCACGCGGCACACCAGGAACGGCCGTGTAGGTTTGACCTTCCGCCGTTTTAGTACCCGGGCGCGGCCAAAAATCCAGAACTTCAATTTTCTTGGCCACGCGGTCATGCACAACACACACACCGCCACCGCCAATGCCCGCAACAGAGGGTTTGGTAACGGTCATGGTCGCATACAGGGCAACAGCAGCATCCGCCGCCGTCCCGCCCGATGACAAAACATCGCGCGCGGTCTGCACAGCCAAAGGTTCATCCCCCGTGATGCCGCCCAAAACCCCTTTCACTGCCCCGATCTGGCCAAGATTTTGTGGTGTGCTACTGCAAGCGCAAAGGACAGCAGTCATTGCGAAAGCGGCGGCGATCCGCCATGATGGCTTGCCCGCCGACTTTTCGACTGGCACGGATGAACGAACATACGGAACGCACATTTTGCTTAGACGCATTTTAACACTCACTGCTATTTTCCTTGTTGCCTTGCCGAGCGTGGTTTTCGCCCAAGGCCGTTCATTTATCCGTGACACGGAAATCGAAGAAACCCTTCGTCTCTATGCCACGCCCCTGTTCAAGGCCGCCGGTCTCGATCCACAGGCTGTATCGGTTTACATCGTTTCCGATAACAGCCTCAATGCGTTCGTTGCTGGCGGGCAGAAACTTTTTATCAATACCGGGCTTCTGTTGAAAGCAGATACTCCCGAACAGGTGATGGGTGTTATCGCGCACGAAACCGGCCACATCGCCGGGGGCCACCTTTCACGGGTGCAAGACCAGTTGCGAAATGCGTCGGCAATTTCAATTTTGTCAACCGTTCTGGGGGTTGCCGCCGGGGTCGCGACAGGGCGTGCCGATGTGGGCACCGCCGCAGTCATTGGTGGACAAAACATCGCCCAGCGTAATTTTCTGGCCTATTCGCGGACCCAGGAAAGCAGTGCCGACCAGGCGGGCGTTAAATTCCTGACCGAGGCCGGTATTTCGGCGCGCGGCATGAGAAACTTCATGGAAAAACTTGAAGGGCAGGAATTGCTAAGTACGGCCAGCCAGGACCCGTATCTGCGCAGTCACCCGCTAACCCAGGAACGTGTCGAGTTTCTCGAAAACTTCGTTGCCAATTCGCCGCTAAAGGATGCCAAGGTTTCACCCGCCCTTTACGAACGCCATGCCCGTATGCAAGCCAAACTGTATGCCTTCACCAACAGCTTGCAATATACCCTGCGCAAATATCCCCCATCCGATACCAGTATCGCCGCACGATATGCCCGTGCCATTGGCTATTATCGCGACTCGCAATTGGACCCCGCACTCGAACGCATCAACGCCCTGATCGCCGATGAACCGCAAAACCCGTATTTCGAGGAACTTAAAGGCCAGATCTTGCTGGAATTTGGCAAGGCCGCCGATGCGATTGCCCCCTTGCACAAGGCTGTTGACCAGTCTGGCGGCAATGCCCCGCTGATCCGTATTTTACTGGCCCATGCTGAACTTGAATCCAATGACCCCGGCATGCTGCAAGATGCCCGGGAAAACCTGCTGGCTGCCCTGTCAAAGGAACGCGATAACGCATCCGCCTGGCGTTTTCGCGCCATTACCGAGTCCCGGCTGAACAATCCGGGTGAGGCATCCCTGGCCCAATCGGAATACAGCCTTTTGACCGGAGATCGCAGTGCGGCGCGCTATCATGCCGTGCAGGCGGACCGAACGCTCACCAATGGCACTCCCGCGTGGCAACGCGCGCAAGATATTTTGCGCGCCACCCAGCCCGACGATAAAAAGTAAATAACCCGCCATCCCTCGGTCAGGCCCCCGGAGATGCCCGACAAAACCGACGGTAGAGAACGTAGGCTGAAAGCAGAGCTGTGCCATTTAAAATTGCTGTTTTAAACAAACCTGCAAATGCACGCAGGCCTATGAAAGCCCCTTTGTCAGAATTTGATCCCCGTTTGCGCCGGTCACAGACGTGGCTGGCCCTAATGGCCACAATGTTTATATCCGCCTGTAGCCTGCCCGGTGCCGGCGTCAATGCGGATGGCGGGTTAAAGCTGTTATATGCCCCCTTTGCCCTGCAAAACACCAAGCTGCCTGAATACTGGTTATATGTGACGCCACAAAGCGACACCTCCCAGGCGAACCGGCGACAAGATGCCGTCCAAACCACTGCGTCATCGCCGCCCCCTTCCCTGTTCTGGGACGATGTTGATGGCAAAATCGCCTTGGGTATTTCGGCCTATGGCACGCAGGGCAATGCCATCGAGCTGGGGCGTCGCACCAATATTGCCATTTTAGGGACGCCGTTTTTGTCGTTTGACTGGCAATTGCAAAAGGGTGCGCAGCCGGGTGACGCCACATTAATACTGGGTTTTCGCAACCAGAATACCGATAGCTGGACCGAAACCGACTTTGGCATTGGCCTGCCCGGTGTCGATTATGTTTTGCAAATCCCGATTGGGGGCGCACCAGATACTGCGGCGTCTGTGACACCGTCTTCACAGGGATCAGCGCAGCACCCGACATTTTGGCAGACCGACTATCTGGATCTGGCAACCCTGCACCGGCATTATTGGCCCAAAGCCGATCCCGCCGGGGTCAAACTGGTGTGGATTGGCATTGCATCGCGCCCGCAGCACAATCGTGCCCGTGCTGCTGTGACCTACCTCTCGCATATTTTACTTTCCCGCTAGGGCAAGTGTCCCGTATCAAGGATACAATCAAGGATACGTTGGCCATTTTGCCCGATCGCAGACAAAGGAATTTTGATGACTTTGCATATTTTGAAAAAAGCTGCGGGTTGTGCCGCAATCGCACTGCCGCTGGCGATGATGACCCTATCCCCGGCCCGTGCCGACGACGCCCCCCTGTCACCGGCACAGCAAAAACAGGTCGAAAGCATGATCGAAGGGTATCTGTTAAAACACCCCGATATCCTGATGAAAGCCATTCAAAATGTGCAAGCCTGGCAAATGAGCGAACAATCCCGCCGCCAGGAAGAAGCCATCGCCCCGGTATGGAATGCCCTTGCCAGCAAAGACTCGGCAGCGCCCTCGGTCGGGGCGGCCAATGCCCCGGTAACCGTGGTCGAATTTTTTGATTATCAGTGTGGCTATTGCAAACGCGCCTTTGACGATGTGATGGCAATGGCCGACGACGACACCCAAAAAATTCGGACTGTTTTCCTGGAACTGCCGATTCTGTCCGAGGAATCGGTTGTGGCGGCGCGCGCCGCCCTTGCCGCCCAAAAACAGGGGAAATACCTGGAACTGCATCGGGCAATGATGGGCAGCCGCGGCAAATTAACCAATGATCGCATCGACGAATTGGCCGCCGGCGCAGGCGTTGACGTTGCACAAATGCGCAAGGATATGGACAGCGATGATGTCCGAAAAGAACTGTCGCGCAATAGCGCAATGGCCAAATCGATCGGCATCAATGGCACGCCTGCCTTCCTGATCAACGGAACGCTTGTACCCGGTGCCGATATGGAACGGGTTAAATCGCTGGTCGATGCCGGTTTGGCAAAGGATTCCTGATCCGCCGCCATAAACCGCATATGCAGTTTTTTGGTTGTCCTTTCAGAACAAAATAACAAGGCCCGTTTCGATTTCAAAACGGGCCTTGTTTTATAACGAATTTCTTAAAGCACATTTCCTTTAATATGACCCATTTTGCCAGCTCAGTC
>TARA_R110002033_G_scaffold135_1_pt1 | contig 59974 bp, 49 predicted proteins | sample TARA_R110002033 | Tara Oceans TARA_R110002033 (sample SAMEA4397051) | marine metagenome | biome: Polar Biome; feature: [SRF] surface water layer (ENVO:00010504); material: water (ENVO:00002006), including particulate matter (ENVO:01000060) such as... | depth 5 m
TGCTGCATCATTTACATCTGTTGTTGCACCTGGTGTTGCTGAATCATTATTGTTATTACCAGTATCATCTGCACTTCCAAAAGGTCTTGATATTCGAGATCCAGTAGGTCTATTTTCTGGATCTAAATTCAAAGATAAATCATTATTTGAAGCATTTGGAGTAGTAGATGAATCAGAAACTACTTGCTCCCCTGCTGCTGATGCTTCCATTGCACTTGTTAAAGAACCAAAGTCATCAATTATAACGCCATTTGGCTTATCTGCATTAGTTAAGTTTTCATCTAAACGAGCTTCTAAATCTTTTATAATATCATCACTTTGAAAATCAGGGTTTAGAACTGTTTCTTTTAAATCATTCATTCCTTCTTTATCATAAATTACTGAAAGTACAGTCTTATTTACTTCACCATTTGATTTAATAAGATCTGCCATTCCTTCAAAAGTTAATGTTAATTTTGGATTAGTACCTAAAACTAATTGAATTGAACTTTGTCCATCAATTAACTTTAAACTATAACCAGGATTTTCAGAATTATCTAAGAAATACTGTTCTCCTTCTTTTGGAGTAAAGGTTGTATTTTTATTAACTTCTATTTCTCTATAGCTTCCATTTGGTTGTTTGATAATCAGATTCATTTTTAGACCTTTTGGTGAATATTTTCTATATTATATAAAAAAAAAGTCTCTAAAAAGTCTCTATTATGAAAAATTAAAGTTTCTTATAATCTTTATTATTATTTATTTTGATGAGTTATTTTATAGTGCTATTGTGAGTAATTATCTTAAATTCGGCACCTGAATTAGTATTATTAACTAAAAGTTTACCTTTCATATTATTCTCAATTATTAATTTAGACATAAAAAGTCCAACTCCAGTTCCATTTTTTTTGCCATAGGTAAAAAAAGGTTTAAAAATATCTTCAAGGGGATTTACTTTTATTCCACCTGCATTGTCTTCTATTTTTAAAATAACTTCAGAATTTTCTTCTTTCACACTAATAGTAATTTTAGGATTTAATATTTTTCTATCTACTAATGCATCTTTTGCATTATTAAGAAGATTTATTAAAACTTGAGTATATTCATTTTTGTAACCAATTATTTTAGGATTTTTACTTACTCTTATTTCAAGTAGTATATCATTTGCTTTTAAACTAGCACTTGTGAGTCTATATGCAGTATTTATTTGTTCTAAAACTTTAAACTCTTCTGTTTCTTTATTTGTTGTAAAAAAGTTTCTAAAATCATCAATTGTGTTTGACATATACTTTGTAATTATATTTAGATTTTCAATTGATTCTTTTAACTCTTCTTTTTTTACTTCCATATCTAAATTTAATTTACCTTCAATGGGAATAAATAATGAGGATATTTCCATCAAAGGCTGTCTCCATTGATGGGAAATATTATTTAACATTTCTCCCAAAGCAGCCATTTTATTTTGGGCAAATAAAAGCTTATCTTTTTCACGATTCTTTTTTATTTCAGTTTCAATAAGAATTTGTAATTCTTTATTTTTTTTTACTAAAGATAAAAGTTCTTCTTTTTTATTCATGTTTAGTAACCAAATCTTTGACCAAACTCAAAATCAGGTTTTACTATCTCTTCACCTTTAGTATCTATGTATCCTACTTTTTTATTTAAAACTACTTTTGTATATTTTGAATAAAAATTATTTATATAATCATATTTTGGCTCAATAATAACTTCACACTTTTTATTTATAAAGCCCCATTTATCAGCAAGTTCAGTTCTTGCATATGAATTTACTATAGGAAATATTTCATCATATTTCCCCTCTAATAACACTTTCATACTATTTGAAATACAACCCCATTTATTATTTGGAAACTGTACAAAAGCAACTCCATCTATAAACTCTTTTGCATCTAAATAAAATGGCTTTTGTACTATCTTAAATTTTTTATTCACATAACCATATTTGTCATTTTCTTTTATAATAAAAAACTCGTTATATAGTTTTGAAATATAGTCATATCTTGCTTCTAATAAAAATTCATTTTTATCATTAATTATTCCATATTTATTGTCTAATTTAACAATAGAATAATATTCACTATCTTTATTCTTTTCATTAATACTTGCAAAAGGATTGGCATCTTCATAGACTTTGTTGATATTAAGTTTATCTTTCTCTTGTAAAATCATATACTTATTATCTTTTATTACAAGTACTGAATTATCTTTTGAACTACATCCCATTATTAAAAAAGAAGTTGCCATAGTTAAAACTAATAAGTACAATTTATTCATAATATTTCCTTTATCTTTCATGCAATGCATTATCTTTTGTTTTTAATATAGGTTTCAAAATAAAATCAAGTATTGTTTTTTTACCCGTGATAATATCAACTGTAGCAACCATCCCTGGTATAATTGGAAGTTTTACACCATTTCTTTCAAGATAGTTTTTATTAGTTTTAATTAAAACTCTATAATAACTTTTACCCTCTTTTGATTCTTTGTCTATGATACTATCAGCAGAAATCTCAATAATTTTACCTTCAAGTCCCCCATAAATAGAAAAATCATATGCAGTGATTTTTACTATTGCTTTTTGACTTGGATTAATGAAGGCAATATCTTTTGGACTAATTTTTGCTTCTACAACTAAAACATCACTTTCTGGAACTATTTCCATAAGGTCAACCCCTGGTTGAACAACTCCTCCAATTGTATTGTAATAAAGCTCTTTTACAATTCCATCAACGGGTGAAGTAATAGTTGTCCTTGCGACTTTATCTTTATCACCTACTAGTTTTGCTTCAAACTTATTAATTAAACTTGCAGTTTCTTGAAGCTTTTTAGAAGCTTCTGCTTTAAAGGTATTAATCTTTTCTGTTATTCTACTTTTTGCTTCATCAATTGCTAATTTTGACCTTTTTACTGATAATAAAGCAGCTTCCAAATCACCTGTAGTTTTGTTATACTCTTTTTCAACATCTAATAAATCATATTTTGATTTAACACCTCTATTTACAAGTCTTTGAATTGTAACTCTTTGTTCTTTTATGATGTTGTAACTTTTGCTCAAATTTTTAATTGTATTTTCTATCTCTTTTAACTCTTGTTCTTTTTGTCCAGCTTGATTTTGTAATACTTTTACAGATGATTTTAGTTCATTAAATCTATTTACTAACAAACTCTTTTCCAAAATATCATATCTAGAAGAATCATTCATAACTTCTTTTGGAAAAACTAAAGTTGGTAACTCTTTATTAATGTCAATATTTGATTCAACTTCTAATCTAACTTTTACAGCAAGCAGACTTAAATACTCTTGTTTACTCTCTTCTAGCGTTGCTTGAAATCTTGTTGTATCAATTTTCATTAAAGGGGTACCTTTTTTTACAATTTGTCCCTCTTTTACTAAAATTTCTGAAATAATACCACCATCAAGTGATTGTATTTTTTGTATCTTATCTGTAGGAATTACTTTTCCTTGACCTCTTGCTAATTCATCAATCTCAGCAAAGGCTGCCCAAATAATTGCAATAGTAAATAATGAGATAATAAACAAAAAAAGTATATTTGCAAATTTTGTTGGACTTTCATTTGCATTTGAATAACTTGTATATATAAACTCTAAATCTTTTGTTTCACTATTTTCAAGTCCATAAAGTTTTTTAAACCAACCAAAAAAATTACCACTTAAGTCTTTTACATGAAATACTTGTGACAACAATAATCTTACTTTACTCATTTTTGCCACCTTTATTTGGTTTATATAGACCTTCTTTGGGACCATCAAAAATTATATTTCCATTATCTAAGACTATAACCCTATCAACAAGCTCTAATATTGAAGTTTTATGAGTAACTATAATTACAGTCTTATCATGAATAATATTCTTTAGTTTGCCTATAAAAGCTTTTTCAGTTTGACTATCCATTGAATTTGTTGGTTCATCTAACATCAAAATATTTGGATCTGAAATAAGTGCTCTTGCTAAAGTTACACTTTGTCTTTCTCCTCCACTTAATCCATCACCTCTTTCACCTACCATTAAATCAAAACCAGCTTCATGTCTACCCAAAAACTCATCAAGGCCAGCGATTTTTGATACAGATATTAACTCTTCATCAGATACATATTGTTCACCAATTGTTATATTATCTTTAATAGTTCCCATAAATAAAAATGGCTCTTGAGGAACTACGCCAATTGAACTTCTTAAATCAATGGGGTCAATTTGTCTAACATCTACTTCATCAACTAATATAGAACCATTAGTTGGCTCATATAAATTCATAATAAGTTTTAATAAAGTAGATTTTCCTGTACCAATTTTTCCTAATATTGCTACTTTTTCACCTTTTTTAATTGTTACATTAAGATTATTCAGAATCTTATATTTACTTTCTTTATATGAAAAGTCAACATTTTTAAATTCAATATCACCATTTAAATTAGGTCTACTAATATAATTCTTATTTTCTTTTTCAACTGGCATTTTCATAATTTCATCTAAATTATTCAAGGAAAGCATTGTTTTATCGTATCTCATTATTAAAGAAACTAATTGTGAGACAGGTGCTATTGTTCTACCATTTAACATCATTGATGCAATAATTGCACCCATTGTTATATCACCCTTACCTGCTAAATAAACTCCACCTGCTACAATTGCTATATTTGAAAACTGTGCTATGTAAGCTGTAAAGAAGGTAATGCTTTGAGATAAAAACTGCCCTTTATCTGCATAATGTACAGTTTTGCCAACACTTTGATCCCAATTTGTTCTCATTCTATTTTGAGCTTTTACACTTTTAATAATTTCAAGTCCAGTAACCGTCTCAATTAATGTAGTTTGTTTTATTTGCTCTTCTTTTACTGATTTTTCAATTATACTCTTTAGGGGTCTTTGCATATACCAAGATGTACCAATTGAAATAATTACAGTTGCAAGAGTAATTAAGACAAGTGGTCCAGAGATATAAAATATTACAATTATAAAAAATATAGCAAAAGGAAAATCTACAAAAGCCGCAACAGTTGCACTTGTAAAAAACTCTCTAACACTCTCAAATGATTGTAATCTACTAACAAATTGTCCTGTTGAAGCTGGTTTTGAATCAATCTTTATATTTAATACATGATTAAATATTTTATTTGCAATAATTGTGTCAGTTCTTTTACTAGCTATTCCTAAAAAATATGATCTCAATATTTTCATTATAAAATCAAATAGCATCACAAAACTAATACCAATAAAAAGTACCCACATAGTATCAATAGCATTATTTGGCAAGACTCTGTCATAAACATTCATTGTAAATAAAGGAGTTGCAAGAATAAAAAGATTTATAAATAAAGATACTAGTATCACTTGATTATAAATACCTTTATTTCTAGCTAGTGTTCCCCAAAACCACTCTTTTGGTGTTTCTACAAGAATCTCTTTGTCTATTCTATTATTAAAATTGTATTCTGGTTTTATTATTATTACTTCACCTATAAACTCTGAATTTAATTTTTCTAAAGAAATTTCACTCTCACCAGAACTAACACCTGGAAGTATTATTTTAGCAATGGAAGTTTTTTCATTATAATCTAAAAGAACACAAGACCTGTCTTTTTCCAATAATAAAACTGCTGGTAATGCCAGTTTTGTAAGATTTTCAACCTTATCTCTTTTTACATTCTTTGTTGTAAGTCCAATTCTTTTAGAAGCTTTTAAAAACATAGGTAAATCAAAAGATCTGTTATGTATTGGGAGGTTAAATTTTAAAGACCCTGCTGAAGTCTCTCTTTTATAATATTTTGCTAAAAAAAGTAAACACTCTAATAGCGTATCCACTTCTCTTCTATCTTGTAAGGTATTTAAATCTCGTTCTTCATTTTCTATGTTACTCAAAATAGACCTTTCTTCTAATTTTAATTATATTTTAAATATAACTCTTGATGTTTATTTATGCCATCAATTGAGGGCTTGTTTTTACTCAATTCTTTAGATAATGTTTTAATTTCTTCTTGGGCATCTGAATAACTTTTATAAACTCCATATAAAACTTTTGTATATTTTTTATCTTTTCCAAATTCATAAATAAATGCTTTATCAGCTATGTTATTATTTAAAACAAATTCTCTAGCTCTATCTAATTCAGTAAAAGTAGCTAAATTTATGGTAAAACTATCTTTTGATACAGCTAATAAGGCATTGTCACTATTAGTTTTTATTTCAGTTAAGTTTTTTTTCTTCTCAATTTTATTTTCTGGTTTTATTATCTCTTTTATATCTGTACCTTGTAACTTATTTTTTTCTTCAGATAACCTAAAAGATTCAATTATTGAACTATCTGTATCACTTATCAAACTATTTAAATCTTCTTGTGTAGTCTTATTTTGTTTATCTGGTTTAAACTCTATTATTCTTGGTTTTATCTCTTCACAATTTTGATTCTTTGATTCTAATATATTATCTGTCAATGATGAAAAATTATACATCAATTGATAATAGTTTACTATTCTATTATATTCTACATCTATTAATGTTTTTACTGACTCAAACAATTCATCTTGTGCATTTAATATATCTATAAAAGTTCTGGTACCTGCTGAAAACTGCTCTTTATATATATCTACTATATTTGTATTCGCTTTTACATACTCTTCTATTTCTGCTATTCTTTCTTTATATTTTTCATTTTTTCCATATAGTGATTTTACATTAGAAACTATTTCACCTGTGATATCATCCAGATTCTTTTTTTGTTCATTTAAAAATATTCTTTCTTGTTCGGTTGCTATTTTATCTTTATTGCCATTATATAAATTCCAATTAAGGTTCAATCTTGCCGCAACATTTTTTGTTGTTCCATCTCCTAACAAATCTATATCTTTATCTAATGATGCTCTTAACTCTAAATTTAGTTTTGGTAGAAACTCTCCTTTTGCTTGTGCTATTTTTTCTCTTTGTGCTTTTATTTTCTCTATTTGTTCTTTTATTTTACTATTATCTAATACTGCTCTTTTGATAGCCTCTTCTAATGTTTTTGGTATCTTTGATTCATCTATTACGGGTCTACAAATCTTACCTTTTGGCTTTACACCTACATATCTTGTATATGATGCTATTGCTGTATCTTTTTTATCTTCTTCATCTATATATTTATCTTTTACTAAATGCAATTTTGATCTTACTTGATAAGTCTCTAATATCTCTCCACTTATCTTCTCATTCTCTTGTGCTATTATCATATTATCTTCATTTAGTTTTACCATATTTTTGGTAACTCTTAATCTCTCTTCACTTTTTACTAAATCCGTATATACTTTTACTGCTTCTAATACTGTTGATTCTATTGCATCAAAGCTTCTATATCTATTTGATAAATCCTCATATTTTGATTGTGCTACTTGTGATGGTGTTATCCCTCCATCATACAAATATTGTCTTAGTATTACTGTTGCTAAAAATCCATCTTGTTTTGTCCATTCCCCATCTGTGCTTGAACTCTTTCTATCCTTATTATCTCTTGATTTCTCATAATATGCCTCCAAATTTACTGTTGGTAAATAATTTCCCTCTCGGTCATCTACATATTTACTGTATCCTTTTTGTTGCTGCAATTCTGCTTGAATAGTTGGGTTGTCAATCATTACAGTAGACACAGTGTCCTTTAAACTTACGGCATTTGAACTTGAGTTTACAATTAATATTGTAATCAAAACTAAAAAGAATTTATTTTGCAATGTATTTCCTTATAAGTAAAGTATAAATAATAAAGTTTATTATTATATCTTAATTATTCCAATAAATTACTTTTTTTATTGCATTAATTTAAGATTTAACAAGTTATATAATTATCTATTATTATTTTAATAACTTTTTGCAATTTATAATTAAAGAATAAATTTAATTATTTAATTTGAATATATTGTAAAAGAAAGTAGTATCAGAGTCGTATCAAAAAAATAGAAAACTAGTTATTTTCTATATGGTTTGAAAATAATTAGTAATCGCGGAAGTAGAAGTAAAGCAGAGCATAACATTGCAATCATAACAATTACAGTTAATAATCCAAAATAAATAGTTGGTATAAGGTTTGATAAAACTAATATTGAAAATCCAAGTACTACTACTAAAGTAGTATAATACATAGCATAACCAATACTAGCATGGGATCTTTTCATAGCTTCAATATAACTATGATCTACTTTATACTCTTCTTTAAATCTATGAATATAATGTATAGTATCATCAACTCCAATTCCTATACTAATAGCTGCAATTGTTATTGTCATAATATCTAAAGGAATACCAAGCCAACCCATTATTCCAAATACAATACCAATAGGAACAACATTTGTAATTATGGCAATAAGTGCTACTTTTACAGATCTAAATAAAATAATGAACATAAAAAATAAAATAGCAATTACAAATCCCAATGTTTTGATTTGAGAATTAAAAAGTGACTGAAGCATATTATTATATAAAACCATAAGCCCAGTTACTTTATAACTCGCTTCAGTTTTTGGAACTATTTTGTTTAAATCTTTTTTTATTTTGAGTAGAAAATCATTTCTTCTAAGATTTGGATTTGAGTCTATTATTCTAATACTAAATCTTGCTTCATTTTTACCAATATCAATATAAGGTGATAAAATCAAATCTTTGTATTTTTCTGGTAATTTATTGTATAAAAGAGCTAATTTAAAACCATCAAGAGGCTCACCCTTATTTAAAGTTTTGCCTATTTTTAATAGTGTTGCTAAAGATTGGACATTACCTACTGAATCTAAACTCTCTAAGTAATTGTGTACTTTCATAATCAAAGCCATCTTATCTTCAGTGAACCAATACTGGGCGTCATTTGAAGTTGATTCAAACTCATCTTCAAAAGAGAAATCATCAGAGGAAGACTCTTTTTTAACTTTCTTTTCAACTTTAAAATCTAAGATAATATCTAAAGGTGTTGTTCCACCTAGTTTTTTATCTATGACTTCCATACCTTTATAAATCTGAGTATCTTTTTTAAAATAGTTAATAAAAGAGTTTTCGACTTTTAATTTTGAAGTTCCAGTTAAACTAAAAACTATAATCAAAGCCGTTCCAATAAAAATGTATTTTGATTTTTTCTCTACTATATATGAAGTAAAAGAAGTTAGAGAGGATTGATTTTCAAGTTTTTTATGTGGTCTTTTTATTTCACTCATTATTAAAATTGCAGGAAAAACAATAAATGAAATAAGTAAAGACATTGCAATACCGGCACTCATCATCCAACCAAGATTTATAACAGGTACAATTCCTGAAAATACTAAAGAACCAAAACCAGCAATCGTAGTAATTATTGCAAAAAATGAAGGATTTAGTTTTGAAAGCATTGTATTTATTACTAATTTATATTGGCTTGCATGTACAAATCTTCCACTTAACTCTCTATATCGAACAATTAGATGTAATACAATTGAAATAGTAATTATTAGTTGTAATGCAATAAAATTAGATGAGATAACAGTTATCTCCCAACCAAACAACCCAAGTATTCCAGAAGTTGCAATAACTGATAAGATACAAATTAAAATAGGCAGAGTTATCCAAATGACTTGTCTAAATATTACCCATAAAACAACAATCAAAATAAATACAAGAGTAGTTCCATAAACTGCTAAATCATCTTTTACAAAGCTAATAACATCATTAGCAATCATACTTGTTCCACCTAGGAAAAGTGTTGCTTGATTATCATATTTTTTTATTATTGCTCTTACATCTATAATATTTTGATGTTCTTCATTTCTAAGTTTATCTCTATATACTTTGAATTCATTTTTTATATTCTCAAGTTCAAGAGCTTCAGCATTAGAGATAGTTTCATCTCTTTGTTTTTTAATTAAAGCATTTCTTTTATCCAAGAAGTTAAAATACTCATTATCTCTAATTAAGTTTACAACTATTGATGTGGTTTTAAAATCACTACTTACAAGGGCATTCTTATACAAAGGACTTGTAAGAAACTCTTTTTTTGCAAGTTTTTTATCAACATCTTTATCTTCTAAAAGATTTACTTTATCTACAAGGTCTTTTATCTCTCTAACTGGTGATTCAAGCATAGGAACAGTTAAAATTGATGTTACTGATTCTACTCTTGGAAGTTTTTCTAAGTCACTTGAAATATCTCTTATCAAATCTAAACTACTCTTTGATAATAAGTCATTTTTAGGACTTACAGTTAAAACTAAAATATCCCTATTTTTATATCTTTTATTTACTTCTCTTGTTAGTTTTAAGTCTTTATCATTTTCTAAAAGCAGTGTTTCTGAAGAGGCATCAATTTGCAGTTTTGTAGCATAATATCCTAAAAAAGATATCAATAATAAAAAAGCTACAAGAACTCTTTTAGGATTGTTTAAAATAAATTTATCAAAAAATGATTTCATTAATTAGTTGTTTTTGTATTTAAAGTAAGCAATAAATCTTTAAAACTTTTATTTTTCAAATATCCTGCAAACTGTTGTCTATATGTTTGCATAATACTAACTCCTATAATATTTACATCATAAATGAGCCAATCATCATTTGAGTTTTTATAAAATTTGTACTCTATTTCATACTTCTCATCTTTTCCTATTAAATGTGTTATTAGTCTAATTCTTTTGGGATTTAATTTGTCAACACCATCTATTTCAATTTTTTGATTTGTATAAAGATCTAATTTATCAATATATGAGTTTTTTAATTTTGTTTCAAAAAGCTTTGTAAATTCAGCTTTTTCTTCACTTGATAAATTTTTCCAATCTTTTCCTAGTGCAATTTGAGACATAACATTGTAATCAAAAAGAGCATCCATAATAGAAAAAATCTTATCTGTTCTCTCTTTTAGTGTTTTATCTTTTTGCTGTAAAATCGATATAACATTATCAATTTTTTCTTGCATCACATCTTTTATTTTAGACTCTTCAATTGCAAATAAACTCTTTGAAAATATTAATAAAGAGAAAATTAAAACTAAAAACTTATTACTTATCATTGAACTATTCCTTAATCTCTTTTTCTCTTTTTTGTTCATAAATATCTCTTAAAAATGGGTATAAATCAATTGCATCTTTTTTAATATTTTGATATCGTCCAATATTAAAAGAATTTTCATTTAAATATCGACCTGTTGCCCAATAAATAGTCTCTTCATCATTATTTGGAATTTTATATTTTAAATCACTATCTCCAAAATTATTTAAAGGAGAAACATATCCATCGGCAACCATTGCAAAAGTATCTCTCAAATTTGAAGGTCCTAAAAGTGGTAAAACAAGAGGAAATCCAGAGCCAACTCCATAAAAGCCTAAAGTTTGGCCAAAATCTTCTTTATGCGCTTGCCAATGTAATTCAGTAGTTGCAGGATCCATAAAACCCAATAATCCAAAAGTACTGTTTATTAGGAATCTACCCAACTCTTCTGCACTATTTGAAAATTTAAATTGCAATAAATTATTAACAAATCTAATAGGAAATAAAAGATTATTGAAAAAGTTTGATACACCAGTTCTAGCAACTTCTGGTACAACTTTTACATATCCTCTTGTAACGGGATCAAATACATAAATATAGACTTTGTCATTAAATGATGTCATAACTCTGTTATAACCACTTAGTGGATCAAATACCTCTGCTTTTGGTTCACTAAATTCATTAGAAAAATCTACTGCTCCACTATCATCGGAAGCCAATGCGAAATTTAATAATAAAATTAAACTAAAAATAATCTTTTTCAAATACTTATCCTATTCTTTTATGTTATTGTGCGATTATATTATAAATTTCATAATTACTTCATAAAGTGATATTTATAATAGTTATTTTTAAGCTTTAAAGCTTAATTTAACTTGTGATTAAATTCTGGAACTATCTGTTTTAAAATTGTTAATTTATCTTCACTTATTAGAAGTTCCTCTATTTTTTTATTTAATAAACTTATATCAAATGAAGTAGAACTTGCAACTGTGATTGATTCATAGTCTGTATTCTTATCACTATCATTTATAAGTAATTCTTCATACAACTTTTCACCAGGTCTTAAACCACAATACTCAATTTGTATATTTTCCCTACCGCTTAGTTCTATCATCTTTTTAGCTAAATCAACTATTTTAATAGGTTCACCCATATCAAGAATAAATATTTCACCACCTTTTCCTATACTTGCAGCTTGTAGCACAAGTTCACAGGCTTCAGGGATGAGCATAAAATACCTAGTAATATCAGGATGAGTTACAGTAATAGGACCACCTGCTTCGATTTGTGATTTAAACTTAGGAATAACACTTCCACTACTTCCTAAAACATTTCCAAATCTAACAGCTACTATTTCTGTACTTTTTGAATCTACATTTTGGGCATAAAGCTCACAAATACGCTTTGTGGTTCCCATAATATTTGTAGGTCGCACAGCTTTATCTGTAGAAATTAATACAAATTTTTCAACCTCATATTTTATAGATAAATCTATGCAATTTTTGGTCCCTATAATATTATTTGATATCCCTTCTAAAATATTACTTTCTACTAAAGGCACATGTTTATAAGCCGCTGCATGGATCACTATTTGGGGTTTGTATTTTTTAAATGTATTTTCAATAAATCCAAAGTTTCTAACAGTTTGCATAACTGGAACAACAATATTTGAATTTAACTCTTCAGTTATTTGATAAAGATTAAATTCACTATGGTCTAATAAGATTAACTGTTTTGCACCAAATTTTTTACACTGTCTAGATATTTCACTACCTATACTTCCTCCAGCCCCAGTAATTAATACTACTTTATCTTTTATAAAATTTTCTATTTTGTCTTTATCTAAATCTTTAGGATGACGTGCTAATAAATCTTCAACAGAGATATCTTTTAATTGTCTTGAATAATCTTTATCTTGCAATATATCACCAAGAGAGGGAAGTATTTTTATTGTTTTAAAATATGGACTTAATTCATTATAAATAAGTTTTATTCTGCTTTTACTTGCACTTGGCATTGCTATTACTAAAAGTTCATATTTTTGCTTTTGAATTATATTTTTTAACTTCAATTTAGAAAGTATTTGTATACCATCAATACTTCTTTTTTGAAGTTTTTTTGAATCATCAACAAAATATTTTATCAGGTATTGGCTGTTTCTATATTCTTCACCTAACTTTGTTCCAGCTTTTCCAGCCCCGTAAATAACAATTCTTTTATCTTTTACTACTTTACATTTATTTATAAAATAGTTATAAGAATACATTAAAAAATTTATACAAAATAGATATAAAAAAAGCTCACTAGCAAGAAGTGCAAATCTTACATCACCATAGTACACAGGCAAATAAACAGCAAAAGCTGCAAGATAAACAATACTTTTAATTAAGAATGTTCGTGTAGTAGATTTACTCCATGAAAGAGAATAATCTTTATAAATTAAAAATGAAGCAATAATTCTTACACATATAACACCTATAATAATATTTATCTGTGCCTTTTGATGAAATATAAAAAAAGTCCAATAAAATGTAATAAAACTTAAACCTATTATTACTAAAATATTTAAAACTCTTTTATCTAAAGCAAACATTATTCAAAAGCCTTTTTTTTATCTACAAAATATATACTAGCATACAAAAGAGTAAGAGATATGATAAATGCTATAAAAATATTTGAAACATAGTATACAATAACAAATAATAAAATATTGATAAAAATAGATACTATTACTACTTTGCTATGACTCCAGCCACTTTGAGTAAGTCTTTGATAAGCGTGTTTTTTATGTGCTTGGCTTAGCTTTTCACCATTTTTCTTTCTTCTATAAAGTGTCAAAGTAGCATCAAACCAAAAAACTCCAAATAAAATAATCCAAATCCAGAAGTTTGTACTCTCTTCATTTGCATAATAAATAGTAAAAACAGCAATATTATAACCCAAAAGTGTACTTCCCACATCACCCATAAATATCTTAGCCTTATGCCAGTTCCAAATTAAAAAACCTAATACCGCTACAGCTAAAACTAAAAAATGATTTCCACCAAACAAAGCAAACCCAGCAAGGGCTAAAAATAAAGCTTCACTTCCAGCATAGCCATCAATACCATCTAAAAAATTATAAAGATTTATAAACCAAATAATCATAAAAAAAGCAAAGATATTAGTAAAAATTTGATTGTCTATTGAAAACAAACCAAAATCAAGACTTCCAAGACCACCTAAAATATATAGTCCAAATAAAGAAACAAGTGATTGAACAATAAGTCTTAATTTTGCACTTAGTTCAAATAAATCGTCAAAAAAACTAACCACAGAAATAATAATCCCAAATAAAAGTGCATAAAAAAGTGTTTGGTCAATCTGTTTTGTAAAATATAAATAAATCAAACCAATAAACCAAGTAATTGCAATAGCAATACCTCCTCCATGAGGGGTAGGCGTAGTATGAGAACTTCTTTCATTTACATGAGCAATTAAAGACTTTTTTATCGCATACTCTTTTATAAGATATGTCAAAATAAACGAAAGGGAAAAGAAAATTATATAAAACATTAGTAATGATACCTACAAGAAATTATTACCACACTATACTTAGTCACTTCATAGACAAGCCTATGCTCATCTGTAATCCTTCGTGACCAACATCCTGTAAGCTCATGCTTTAGTGGTTCAGGCTTACCAAAAGTAGCGAATAGCGGTTGCTTCAGCAAACTTTCTTTAGTAATCCCATTAAAAAAATCTCTTTTTATGTCTTTAATCAAGCTATTTATTTTTTTTAATACCTTTTTATCTTCTTTTTGCCATTGTTCATACTCTTCCCAACTTTCATCAGTCCATGTTATATTCATGAATCTATTAGCTCTTTTTCTTTCACTTGTCCTTCTCTAGCATGTTTTAAAGAAGAGAGTAATCTTTCTTTATTTTTTGGACTATTTAAAAGATAGTTTGTTTCTTTCATAGAGTTATATTCCTCCATAGAAATCATCACTACATTTTCATGACCTTTTCTATGAATCACTACTTCTTCGTGATCATTATACACGCTTTCAAATACCGCTTTCAAATTATTTCTGGCTTCTGTTAAACTTACTACTTGCATGTAATATCCTTACATTTTATTGTACAGTATTATATCATACTTTTATTAAAAATTAATCATTTAAAATTCAACATTAACCTTATCCCTTCTTCAACCCTTACTTTAGAAAATTGCACTTATTAAATATCTCTTTACTATCTTTATTTTCCAAAACTATCCCCTAAAACCTAAACATTAATCCCTAATATCTTTGAGCATCAAAGATATTCCCTCTTCCACACTATATGGATTTTTAAGATTTAACTTTTCTTTTGTTATTATATTATCAATTTCTAAACTTCCATAAAGTCTTTTATGAAAAGATGGCTTTAATAATTTCAATAAGCTTTCAAAAAATGGTATTTTTAGTAAACACACTTTTTTATCTAAATTTTTAGCTATAAGTTCAATAAGCCTAGTAGTACTTAAAGGTTCATCATCACTGGCTAAAAATATTCCACTTTTTTGTTGAACTATTACCTCATCAACTAAATGACAAAGATTTCCTATATAAACCATACTTCGTTTATTTTCTATTTTTCCCAAAGGTAATACTGGCACTTTGTTTGTTAGATTTACAAGTGCTTTAATATTTGCTTTTACACTATGTCCATAGACAATAGGAGTTCGAACTATAGACACTCTAAACCCTAACCCCTCATCACTAAGCCCTAGCAACTCTTGCTCAGCTTTTAATTTACTTTTACCATATTCATCTTCTGGATTACAAATACTATTCTCAGTATATTTACGAGTAGTTTCTTCTCCATATACTTTTACAGTACTCATAAAAATAAAATGCTTAACTCCGCTTTCTTTTGCTTTTTTTGCTAACTCTAAAGTTTGAGTTACATTTATTTTTTCATATTCTTCTTTACTTGTTCCGTCCATTTGATGAACAAGAGCAGAGAGGTGAAAAACCACATCCACACCACTACAATCTAAACTATTAATATGACCAGAGGAAATGCCTTTAGGTGCATCTTTTCTAAAACTAAACGGTTTTATCTCATATTTTTCTTTATATTTATTTATAAAATAGCTTCCTACAAATCCGCTAGCACCAGTGATTAAAAGTTTATTCATCAGCATATTTGACTTCTTTAGGTTCATTTGGTATAATATCCTTATTAATTCGCTGCTCACTTTTAGTGAGTGTAGCCTCCCCTCTATCTTGAGGGGTTATTTTATAAAATTCCACAAATTTTCTTTCTAATTTTCCAAAAGTTTGTTTATCTATAGTTCCAGTTTTATATCTAAATCTTTTAGCATCTATGGTTTTTATTTGCGTGAGTATAGCACTATTTTGTTTCTCTTTAAAGTTTATAATACAATGAAACCTATCATTTTTTATTTTTGAAGTAAGTGGTATAGCTAAAAAAGTATTTCTATTTATTTTTCTAAAAACAATAACTGGTCTTAAAAACTCTTCACCCTTACCATAAACTTCATATCCAATATTTTGTCCAATATGCACAAACCAGATCTCACCTTGTCTAAAATGAACTCTATTTTTATTGATATGAATATCTTTTTTTTTACTGTTCCAACTATCGAAGCTTTTCTCTTCCATCTTTTAACCTTTTATTGACACCTCTTTTTATTTTTGCTATAATCACAACCTAATCCCCCAATAAGTCTTTGTTTGAAACAGAGCAAAGCTTGGGGTCTTTTTTTTATAATTTAAAATTATTTTGCTTCTTACAAAGCCATTTGAGCTTGTAAGGAGAAGCCTCACAATTGATATACCTCTTCAGCCATCTTTTCCATAATATTTTCTCTTTTAAACTTTTCAACAAATGAGATTCTATTTATATTATCAAATTTTTCTACTTTTTTAAACTTTTCATAAAAATCATTAACATTACAAGGTTCAAATACTATTACATCAGTTATATTTTCTTCTATAAACTCTTTAGCATACCCGCCAACTCCTGCTATAATAAATTTTTTAGTAGTAGCATATTCAAAAAGTTTTGATGGAAGTACTTTTTTAAAAGCTTCATAATCGTTCAAGTGTAAAAATAGAATATCGCTATTTTTATATATTTCTAAAAGTTTAGCTCTATTTACTGGCTCAAATAACTTTACATTATTTATTTTTCTTAAATTTTCAATTAATGCTTTTTTTCTTCCACCATCACCAATGATATGTATTTCATAATCTTCGCCTATTTTTCTAGCCATCTCAGGAATTATTTTTTCTAATCCTTGCCCTTCTCCAATATTGCCTGCATAAGTAATAACAATTTTTTTATTTTCTTTTTTTTTACTAAAATCATAATCTAAAAATACATCATCAATACCATTTGTATAGAAACTATAAGAAATATTACTATTTATATTTTTAAAATAGTTTTCAAAACCTTTTGATACAAGATTTATGTGATTTGCCGAATTTACAGTATATTTTTCAATTTGTCTAAATACAGGTATTATGTATCTTAATTTACTCTTTTCAAACACAGACTCTAAAGTATCTGTAAAAATATCTCGTATATCCAAATATAATTTTGTTTTTTGCTTATTTGCTATCAAACTTCCTAAAAAAGCAGTCATAAGCCTAGATGAAGTTGCATAAACTATATCATATTTTTGTCTTTTTTTTACAAGATTGATAACTTGCCATGCAAACTTTAAAAATAATTTTGACTGATCTACAAATCCACTTTTATGACTACCTAAATCTATCCTATTTATTTCAATATTTTCTGCTAATTTCTCAAATTCTTTTGCATCTTCACTAAAACTACCATATCTATTTGGTTTTGTAGTGATTATTTCTATTTTATCATTTGAATCAATATTTTTTTTTAGTTCTTCTACAAATGCAGTTGTTCTAAATGAACCAGCAGATAAATCAGGTGAAAAATAAAAGGATAATATTAAAATTCTCATTTTGATGCTTTTATCTGTTTAATAATATCTACTACTCTCTTTGCAGTTTTTCCGTCCCACAATATAGGAACCGTACCTGTTTTATATTGAGAAGCTAAAATATCTGTAACATATTTTTGCATTTGTGATATTTTACAAAGTGTATTGGTACCTTCCCATACAGTTACTGGTCTTTCTGTATTATCACGGAAAGTCAAACATGGAATTTGCAAATATGTTGTCTCTTCTTGCACCCCTCCACTATCTGTTAATACCAATTTAGCATACAATACTAAATTCATAAAATCCTTATATCCTAATGGCTCTAGAATGATAATATTTTTATTACTCGCTAACTCTGATAATAAATTGTACTTTTCTAAATTTGCTTTTGTTCTTGGATGAAGAGGAAGAACAATTTTGATCATTTTAGATGTTATGGATAGTTGAAACACTAATTCTTTCAACGATTCTAGCTGATCTACATTTGATGGTCTATGAAATGTTGCTATACAATATTCACTTTGCTGCAAATTATATTGTTTGTAGGTATCTTGCACTTTTATATCATCTTTCATCATCTCAAAAGAGTCAATCATAATATTACCCACTAATTTTATTTTAGAATTATCAATACCCTCTTTTACTAAGTTTTCATTAGCTTCTATAGATGGAGTCCAGTAAAAATCGACAATACTATCAGTTACTTTTCTATTTATCTCTTCTGGCATCGTCATATCAAAACTTCGAATCCCAGCTTCTAAATGAGCTACTTCAATACCAAGCTTTTTTGCTGTAATAGAACAAGCCATTGTAGCATTCACATCTCCAACAACGATAACTAAATCAGGTTTTTCTTCAAGGCATACTTTTTCATACGACATCATTGTATTTCCTACATTTTGTGCATGACTTCCACCTCCAACACCTAAGTGTATATGTGGCTTCGGCAAACAAAGATCTTCAAAAAACTTATCACTCATATTAGCATCATAATGTTGTCCTGTATGCACTATCTTCAAATCAAAACTTGAATCCAATTTAAGCTCATGATATAGTGGTGCTATTTTCATAAAATTTGGTCTTGCTGCTGCTATTAAATGTATTTTCATTCATTTCCTTTAATTTCTATTTCAATAGTTAATTCTTTGGTAAAATCTATTTCAATATAGATTGCATTTTTTATTTTATTAAATTCTTGAACAAAATTATAGCTTTTTACTCTAAAATTAGTATTTATATGCAACAATTTTTCAATCTGTTCAATAGTAATACTTGGATTAAAATGCAATCTTGCAATCGCACCGCACTCTTTATTTAAACTATCTTTTATAACTATTTTATCATCTTCAAACTTCCACTCTCTGGTATGTAAGATATTGAACTTTTTTTTATAACCATCATGAGTAGCTTTGATGTGGTCGATATTTTCAACCAGTTCTACAATACTTGCACGATTAGCCACTCTAAACCCAGCCCAAACTTCACTACTATTAGTTTCATTTATTTCTACAGTATTATGAGCTTTTGTACTTCTTTCATGTTCTCTTTGTTTTCCAGTATTATATGTGCTAAGTCCAGTATCTACTATAAATGGTGATTGGTGATTGTCCTCGTTCCTGCGGGATTGCATGGTGATTGGTGATTTGATATGTAGTTCAAAATTAAATGTATCAGCATGAGCATGACCAGGTATATAGCTAGCCCCCACTTCGCCAATATCAAGTATACACTCATAATTTTCTTTTTTTACTTTTCTATATCCGCTATTTTGTAATTGGTGATTTGTGATTTGTGATTGATTTATTTGTAGTCTTTTTGCATATTCATTTAACTCGTCTGTAGTTGGGGCTATTTTATTTGCACTGTCATTTAGTAGTGGGATATCTCCATTTTCATAACTTATATGATTGAGCCATCGTAACATCACTTGAGCTTTACTTATTAACAACTCTTTTAATTTTTGTTGCTCATTTTCACTAATCACTAATAACGAATTACCAATTACTAAGTTAATACAATCCAATACTCTAAAAAGCATAAGCTGATGATACATAGGACTAAGTTCAAAATGACCTCCATCATCAAGTATCTGTTCATCTAACTCTTTAACTAAAATCTCTTCTGCTTTTTTATATAAAATCTTATCTTTAAAATAATATGCTCCAAATAATAAACTAAATCCATTTTCAAGTAAATGATTTCCAAGTAAGTGATACTCTAAATTATCAAGTAAAATATAATACTGAGCATATAGACTATCATCTATCTTTTTATCTTTTATCTCATTCTTAGTCAAAAACTTTATCCAGTTTAAACCTCGTAAACTTATTGGAAAAGGTTGAAGTCCATCCTTTACACTAGATATGTTTTCAATAAAATCATATATCAAATTTACATCTTCTTTTTCTTTCAAATACTCAAAATATGTAATATTATAAGTCCAAAGCTTTCCGTATTCACTAAAGTTCCAGTCTATTTTACCATTAAACTTTTTTGATAGATTTAGCATAGTAAATTTACCATCTTTATAAGTACTATAGTACTCACAAGAATCTGTCAATTTCAAATGAGTTGAATTTGAATCCTTTGTAAATTCATATTTAACTTTAATAATTTTTCTAAATCTATTTCTAACAAAATAAAATATTCTATAATAAATCTGAGTAAATTTTAGATATTTAATTGTATTAAAGAGTCTAATATATTTATTCATCAAACTTCTACTAAACTCTTACTTCTGATTGATTCTAAAATCTTAAATGTAGTTTTTGTAGTGTTATAAATACTTTCAAAACTAATAGCTTCATTTCCACTTTTTACAGCTTCTTTAAAAGCTTTAAATTCATTTACAAAACCTTTATCTTGGTTTGCACTTTTTTCTTTTGTTGATTTTCCACCTTTAAAAATAGTAAGTTCTCTAAAATCATTCATCTGCATACTTACACCATTAGCAAATACTTCTATATACTCTTTTGGCATACTATTATCGCCAAAAGCATAGTAACTTATAGTTGCGATGCTTCCATTTGTATAGTTTAGTACAATATTTACATTATCTTCATTTGGTATTGATTGGTCATTTTTATTTAAAGTTGTTGCAAATACACTCTCTACTTCACTACCAATCAAATAACTACAAGTATCTATAAAATGACAAACTTCACCTATAATTCTTCCTCCACCTATAGTTCTATCTTGTATCCATACATTTTTTGGGATGATTCCTGCATTTACCCTATAATTTAATGATATTTGCCCATTTACAGATTTTTTCATTTTTTCAATCATCGGTGAAAATCTTCTATTAAATCCTACTTGAACAGCAGTTTCACCTGTATAAGCTTGTTTTATAGCTTCTAATTCTTCTTCATATATACATAAAGGTTTTTCTACAAAACAATGTTTTTTTGACTCTATTGTTTTTAATACTTTATTTGCATGGTCATTGTGTCTTGTAGTTATAAATACTGAATTTATCTCACTATTTTTAAATATTTCATCACTATCAGTAGTAATGTATTTAAAATCATACTTTTTACCAGTACCTTCTGCACTCACACCCGTTGCTGTACAAAGTCCTACAAGTTCATAACCGCATGCTTTGCCAATATTTGGGAGGATTACCGATTTAGTAAAATTTCCTGCACCAATCAGACCAACATTTACTTTATCACTACTCACGGTTTTCTCAGTTCTTTGGACTATTTTGTGTTCATCAAGTTTGATTTCATTTTTATATTTAAGAACAATTCCTAGATATTTTTCTTGGATTTTTCCCTCTAACAAATCATAAGCCGTCATCGCATCATCAAAGTCATAACTATGCGTTATCAAATCTTTTGGAGTAATTTTTCCCTCTTGGATGAGTCCTAAAAATGCTTCAAAGTTTCTCTGTTCTGTAAATCTCACTAAATCATACGGGTAATCTATCCCTTTTTCTTCATACTCAGGGTCGTATCGTCCAGGGCCATAAGCCATAGAAAGTTTTATCTCTAATTCTTTTTTATAATATGTATTTCTTGGTACATTCATACCTACCATACCTACTAGTACCACGCGACCACGCATACGGCTTATCTCTGCTGCATCTGTGATAGGCTGATTTGAGCTAGTTGAAGCAGCCACTATGACCGCATCCACTCCTCTTCCTCCTGTAAATTCATTTGATTTAGATATCAATTCACCCGCAGTGCATACTTCATCACACCCGAGCTTTTTAGCTAACTCCATCTTATCAGGGTCTATGTCACTTCCTATAACCTTACAACCATTTGCTTTAAGTAGTTGTACAGTTAACTGACCTAAAAGTCCAAGCCCCATAACTGCTACTTTTTCACCAAGAAGAGGAGCTGTTTGTCTCACTCCTTGAAGAGCAATGGCCCCTACTGTTACAAAAGAAGCATCAATATCATCCACCCCATCAGGTATCTTTACCATAAGATTTTTAGGCACATAGTTTATCTCTGCATGATTTGCATATCCTGCTCCTCCACAAGCTACTCTATCCCCAATGTTTATACCACTTAGTTCATCTCCTACTTGCACCACACAACCAGCTAAACTATAACCCAAAGGAATAGGAGTATCAAGCTTAGTAAATACTTTTTCAAGAGTATTTTTCACACCCTCTTTTTTCATCTTATCTATGACTTGTTTTACAAGATCTGGTCTATCTTTTGCTTTTGCTAGCATAGATTTTTTTGCAAAATCAACAAGCATTTTCTCAGTACCTGCACTTACAAGACTAACTGTAGTTTGTACTAATGCACCGTTTTTTTCACACACTGGTGAAGGTACATCAAAAAGTCCTAATTCACCTGTTTTAAAGCTCTGTATTAATTGTTTCATATTACTTCAAAATCTCCATTATTTTTTTATATACCTGCTCAGAACTGATATCTTTCATACAAATATTATCCTCGCACCCTTTTATCTTTCCTTTTTTAGAATAACATGGGGCACATTCTATTCTATTATCAATAATTGTAATATTATTTCCATTAGGTCCAGTTATCATATAATCTGTTGAACCAAATAAACCTAATATCTTAACATTGCATGCAGAGGCTATATGAAGTACTCCATTATCATTTCCTACTACTAAGTTACTATTTCTTAATATATTTATCAACTCTTTTAAATTTGTCTTACCATTTAATTGAATAATATTTTCCAAATACTTATATTCTATATCCAAAAGTATTTCATCAACTATTTGTTGCTCACCACTTGCGCCAACAAAAACAATTTTATATTCTGTGTTAGCTATTATTTCCTCTAATAATTCTCTATATCCTAGAGTAGTCCATCTTTTATGTTTTTCCAACTCACCTGAACCACCAGTTAATACTACATATTTTCCAATATCATTAACACTTCCTATATCTATAAAAAAATCTTTTGATACACTATTTAAGCTACATTCATTAGAAATATTTAATAAATTACTATACAAAACCGACTTATGTAATATAGTTTCATTATGCAATACATTTGTACTTTTACTTTTTGTGTACTCATAAGGATGTGCTAGATAGTATTTTTTTATTCCAAGTATTTTAAATAATTTTTTTGATTTTGCTTCGTTAATCCCTAAAGCATAAGCCTTCTTTATTCTAAACATATAAAAGAAAAGTTTTTTAATTTCGTTCATACTAAAAAGTTTAAATCTACCCTGATTCTCTTGATAGACTAAAGTCAATGTAAATAGTTCTTTTTCAAGATTTGATTTAAAAAGTACCAATATTTTAGATTTGGAGTCATTTGCTAATAGGTTTTCAAAAAAAGAAAAACTCATCACAACATCACCCAGACCATGATTATTTAAAACTAAAATATTATTTCTCATTTAACACTTCTTTATATATCTTTACATAGTTTTCTACCATAACATTTTCAGTGAAATTTTCTTCACATATCTCTCTTGACTTTTTACCCATCTTATTCAACTTAACTTTATCATCATAAATATCTATTATCTTTTCTACCATAAAGTCAATATCACCCTTTTTTACTATATATCCATTATTTCCTATATCCACTTGATCATCACTACCAGCAAAATCATATATAACTAACGGCAAAGAGGAAGCAAGTGCTTCTATAACTGCTACAGAAAGTCCTTCTCTGTATGATGTCATTACATATAAATCTGTTTGAGAGAGGTATTGGTACACATTATTTGTATGCCCAGTCATAAAGACTACATCTTCTAAATTTTTGTCATTTGTTCTTTTTTCAATATCCCTATATAATGGACCATCTCCTATAATATAAACTCGTAAATTTTTTATCTTGTCTTTTAATTTATCACAGATATCTAAAAAATCAAACCAACCTTTATTTACTGTCAGTTGAGCACACATAGATATAGTAAAATATTCTAAGCTTTTTTTTTCTAACTTATTATATTTTGATAAATCAATCCCATTAAAAACTTTTACTATTTTATCTTGACTATTTTTATATCTATCTTTTAATCTTTTTTCACCATCTGTAGATACAGCTATAATTCTTTGGCTAAGTCCAACAGTAAGTTTATCAAAGAGATTAAAAATTACTTTTTTTATCTTACTTACTTTTAAATCATCAAGCATAACAGGTCTTGTAAATACAAATTTAATCTTTGCTAATTTGCAAGCAAGTGCTGCCATCATATCAAGTGAACCTGGACCTTGTGTATGCACTACATCTATATCATTTTCTTTTATAATCTTCACAAGTGTAAATACAGAACCAAAATCAAACTTACCTTTTACATAAAAGTCTATTACTTTATATCCAAAGCTACTAAAATGATTATATAGCGTTCCAAACCTTGGATATGCATATATAGGTTCTATATCGTAACCTTTCCAATAGTTTATGATATTTGCACTTCTTCTTTCTGGTCCATTTACACCTCTTTTATCATCTTTATCTGCTATTGCAGGGGCTACTATGAAAAGTACTTTTATCATCTGTTTAATATCCCATATTTATATAGTGAGTCTATGAGTACTTTTTTTTGTGCTGATATAGTATATTTACTCACTTCATTATGACCATTTTTTATAAAACTATTTAACTCTTCTTTTCCCATATTTATAAACTTCTCTATATTTGAAGCAAATGTTTCACTATCATTTTTATCACACAGTAGTCCATTAAAACCATTTTTTATAACTGTAGGTATTCCCCCTACATTTGTAGATACTATAGGCAGTGACCTTCCAAGTGCTTCAAGAAGTACCTTAGGAGTACCTTCCCAAATGGAGCTAAATACAAACATATCAGCACTATCAAATATCTTCCATAACTCTTCACCATGATTTACTGGTGGTATAAACTCTACATACTTTTCTAGTCTATATTTTTTTATACCTTCTTGTAGTTCTTTATAGATATTTTCATCCATCTTACCTACTATTTTTAGATATATATTTTTATACCCTTTTGTATGGAGTATATTTAGTGATTCTATTAAAGTTATCTGGTTTTTAGCACGAGTTAGTCTTCCTACATTTAGTAGTACTATTTTATCTTTTTCTATTAATCCTCTTTTAACTTCTCTTAAAACTATATCTTCATCAAACAGTGCAGTACTCACCCATGGTATAGCTTTAGGATTTGTTTTAGAATACTTCTCTACTAGTCTTTGTCCTTGTGGAAAAGCCAAACTATCTTTCATAATCATCTTTTCAAAAAATAGATAAAATCTCATCCATGCAAAAAGACCTTTTTTCATTATACCTTTTAGTTTTGTGCTGTTTTCATTTTCAAGTAAAAGTGTTATATCTGATTGAACTGACACAAACATAGCTTTTCTAAAAAGCTTCCCTATAAGCCATCCATATACTCCTGTCATATCAGGTATCCGTGGATTTATCACATCCGCTTTTGGCAAGTAAAAAAGAAGATACATAAATATAATAGGTGACTTTATCATAAGCCATAGTTCATTTTTATAGTTTGGTAAAAAATGATAATGTATCTTGGGATGCTCCATCTCATATCCACCCTCTATCTCTTTTGCACTTAAAGGTACACAAAGATGTATCTCATCAAAATCATCCAAAAACATCTTCACATACTCACCAAATCCTCCGTAGGTATGTACCTTACCATCTTTTATAAAAAATCTTTTAAGAGATACTATGTATAGTTTCATTACAATTTTCCTTTTTTTGATTTTTAAGCTTATATAAAAAAGTAAAAAAAGGAACAAATAGCATAAAAGACAAATGCATAGTTCCCATACTAATTTCCTTTGAATGATAGATAAAAACTATTAACGATATTATAAAAGTATATTTCATCAATAGACTGTTTTTCATATACTGAAATGATTTAATTAGAATAAAAAAATAAATAGAATAAAGTAAAATACTTCCTATTATTCCAGTACTAAAAATAGTCCTTACATATCCAACATCAGAAGAAATAAAATTTATCTCACTTCGTCCCATAGAACCAGTTCCAAAAATAATTTCTAATGGATTATTAGGTAAAAAGTAATGTGTATCCATTAATATTTTTATCGTTGGAACCTCTGATATCCTTCCTTCTAATAATGGTATTAAAGAATCTAAAAGTCTTTTTAAAGCTGGACTTAATGATGCAATCAAATCAATATTAAGATATATAAACAGTGCAAAAAATATTAAACTTATAAATATGAGATTAAAATAAATTATTTGATTTTTAATTTTTCTAAATTGCATTGACATAATTAAAGGAGATAGCAAAATTAATAATAACAATCCTGTTCTACCAGAATACAAAATTGCACATAAAATTACTACTATTCCACTCCAAAATAATATTTTATTGATAAATTGCCTTATTAGTAATCCTGAAATCATTCCAACAGTTAAAACAACAGAAAGATAGGCAGCTTTTAATCCATTTGGAGATATTATTCTATACGTACCTGCTTTTTCTAAAAAATAATCACTTATAGGAATGAAAGAATAAAAAAACACCTTAATTATTTCAAAACTTGCCATTAAAACTATAAAAAAAGAATATACAATAGTAGAATAAAAAATTATTTTCAATAAATCAATTTCACTAATTTTAGAAAAATAATATTTTGATAAAAATATTGCACTAAAAAAAATAACAACATATAATGTATTACCTTTTATAAGTAGTGAATCATGGTAATTTCCAAAAAAATAAATATAAACTGAGTATATAAAATACAATAATATTAATATGCCATACTTAATAATTATTCTATCTATCGTTAATTTGTTTAAAAGTATAAAAAAAAGAATAAGCACAGTTATAGCTAAAATGAATTGCATTGGACGAAGTATCATGTCAAACAACACAATTGAAATGCCATAAACTACAAAGAAGTATATTAGTGCACTATTAAAATTATATCTATTTGTTATCATTTATAGCTCTAATTTTATTTAGTATATGTTCTGCTTTATCATCCCAAGTATCTACATCTATTTTTTTATAGTTAGACTTTTTTGATTCTTCTATTCCAGATCTGATAGAACTTTTCAATGATTGAATATCATCTATTTTATACCATTTCATTCTATCTTCACATTCATAGTATTCTATAATTTCTTCAATATCGTTTATTTTAGGTGCAATAATACATTTATTAAACCTTAAATACTCAAAAACTTTCATAGGTGATATAGTGCCGAAAATACTCATCTTCTTAGAATATAAAGCAATGAAAACATCAGTATTTTTACTTAAAAAATTTATTTCACTCTCATTTAAGTAGCCTAAAAAAACTATTTTTCTTTTAGCATTTGGAAATTTTTCAAATAACTCTTCATAATAACTTCTATATCTATCATGGTCCCCTGCAACATATAGTATATAGTTACCATTTAAGCTTTCTATTGCTTGAACAACTTGATCAAAACCTGTATTTGGTTCCAACCTACCAATATACGACATTAAAACTTTTTTATTATCCTTTTCTACTTTTTCAACAACTTGACAATCTGTTATTTTAGATACGGCATTTCTACTAATTAAAATTTGATGATTTGGATATTTTTTAAAAATTTTTTCATATAATACATTGGACTGAACAATAATAAACATTGGGTTTAATTTTGCTTTTGGAAAGTCATCATGTAAATCTAATATGTATTTAACTTTTAATAATTCTAATATCCGAGCACTAAAATAACTATGGCAAATAAATATAGATTCTTTATAAAAAAACTTATAATATACAATAAAAAGCAATCCAACCATGCTGTGGTAACGAAATCTTACTCCATTAGGTAACAGTCTGTTAAAGAAATGATATGGTGCAACTATTCTTTTTAAGTTAAAATTATTATTTACTTTAAATTCGTCAAAAACTTCTCTCTTAGTGAATAAATCTTCTTTTTTTACACATGATACCAATGTTGTATCTATCTTTTGATTTGCAAAAGCTTCGCAAAGCTTCATCACATATTTACTATGTGCTGTTTTGTTTGGTATAGTTGCTACTGTTAGGTATATTAATTTCATTTCTCTATACTTTTTATATCAATACTATTATGTTTATACATTTTTTCTTTTAATCTAAATAATTTTTTCTGAAACCAATTAAAATCGTAAGCTTCTATTCTCTCAACATTATCAAAATACTTTTTATTTATTATCTCTAAAAATTCTTCTTGATTTACTATTTTAATCATTGGGATGTTGCCCCTCCATTCAAAACCAACTGCCATCAAAGGGCGATTTATTTTTTCAAATCCTTTCCAAAGTTTTCTTGACTTTATTATCATATCTGTAAATGGCTTCATCATATGAAAATTTGTATCTTTTTTATCAAGTAGATAAATAGTGTCTTCAAAATAGTCTAAAATATTTAGATGAACATCATAGTTATAAATAGACTCAAAAAATATAGATGGAAACTCTATATATCCTCTTTTTGATACTCTATTCATCTCTTCCATAAGCAAATTGATAGCATCTTTTGGAACATGCTCTAATACATGAGAACATATCACATAGTCAAAAGCTTTATCTTTAAATGGAAAAGTTCCATCTTTTGTCACATAATGAGGTATCTCTTTACTATTATCAAGTCTTTTACCACCAAACTGTTCAAGTGCTACATCTTCATTTGGATCAAATTTATCTATATATACATCACTTCTATAGTACGGATAAGCTCCAGGACCAACTTCTAAAACAATATCTTCTTTTGTTATATTTACTTTCCAAGGGAGTTGCATCAGATATGTACCTCTTTTTCTATAATCTTTTCTAATTTTTCTACAAATTGATTGTAAGTAAAGTTCTTTTGAACTAGTTCATAACCATTCATCGCTATCTCTTTTGCTTTACTCTTATCTTGTTCTATGAACTCAATAGCATCATTTATACTTTTTGAATCTTTTACATTTACCAAAAATGAATTTTCTTTATCTTTAAGTTTTTTGCTCCAAAGTCCTGATGTATCTGTTATGATTATTGACTTTTTCATAGCCATTGCTTGTAGGCAAACACTTTGCCCTGATGGCTGACCAGTTTCAACAAGAGGAACTATAACTGCTTTTGCTTTTTTATAGTAATCTCGTATATCTTCGTCATTTAAAGAACTATTTTTATAGTAGCTACCATTGATATGAGTGATATTTGATGGTAGGTTTTTATGCTCTTTGTTATTTATCATCACAAGTTTTTCTTTTCTATTTGTAAAAGCTTCGATAAGAGTCTCCCAATCTCTTGATTTATCCATACCTATTGCAAAGTAATATTCTTCTTCGACTTCTTCACATAATTTCCAAAAGTCAGTGTCTATTCCAAATTCTACAAGATAATGATGAGAAGGCATAAGCTTATCTTGAAGTATTTTATAGTCGTATCTTGATATAGAGATAAATATCAAATCTTTTTGTACCCAGCTAAAAAGTTTTCTCTCTACTTTATTAAAGTTCTGATAATAAGCACTCATACTAAAACACATTGCCTTTTTATCTTTTCTAAATATCTTATTTAACAATCCTCTCATCGCACTCATAGAAACAGATAAACTTGCAACTACATCATATTTACTTTTGATACTAAATAATTTATACATATCACTAAAGGTAAAAAGTTCTAGTTTAAAGAGTCTATCTAGTATACTAAACACCCCTCTAAGTCTTTTTATGTCAGCTGATTCTTCTATAATTACATTTTCTAGTCTATCAGCACCATAAAACATCTCTTTTGGATAATTTTCATTTGAATTCACTCGTGAAAGTCTTCCATTTTTAAAAAAATATGTAACTTTTGGTTTACTAATTTTAAAATCTGTTTTTAAATCACTTCTACCTATTTCATTATAAAAATAGTTTTGAAATTGCGATTGTATTTTCAAGTGGTCTTGTCTTTTTGTTTTTCTAACATGATGATGGATGATAGTTCTTCTGAGCTGTGGATTGTAATTTTTTTGATTGACAAGAGCTGAATTATAGACATGGTCTGAGAAAAAAAGAAGATCTTCTCCAAACTCTCTTCTAAAAAAATAGTTCATAAAACACTGATCTGTAAAAATATCTTTTTTACTCAAGTCTATTTCACGAATTGATTGAAATATATTTTGGATTTTTAGATTTGATTTATTATAGCCTATGAGTCCAGCATTCAGCATAGGTAAATCTCCCCACTCAGTAGGAATATCATATTTATCCCAAATCTGAGGGTAAGTTCGACTAAATGTTTTTGCTTTCATCCAATGATTGTCCCAATCAGTACACACAAAATATCCAAACTTTTCAATCACTTCAAAAATATGGTCAATATTTTGCATAATAAACATATCTGTATCTATATACAAAGTTTGTTCAAATGGAGTTCTCGTATAAGTTTGTAACTGTAAAGCTAAAGGACTATAATTACCTGCTATATCAAGAGGTAACTCTTCAAAAGAGATTAGTTCATGAGATTCTAATAGTTCTAATTTAGCTTTATCTACATTGTACGTTATAAGATGAATTCTTTTAGGAGCATTTTTTAATATACTCCCTATTAAACCTATCGCTTCATCGATAACATTATTATCTGATAGTATTAAATATCCTTGACTATTATCTATCATTAGAAACCTTTTTATATATTCGTATTAGATGAGACCCTTGAGTCTTATTTGAATAATAAAAGTATTTTTTATGAAACTTCCAAAAAAGTCTTTTCACAGGTCCAGCATTAAGTGTATAAAACTTATTATGAAAAAGTTTTCTAATTTTTTTTAAGATTTTAGAGTTCGAATATATATAATGCTCTTCTATCATTTTAAAATCTGTATTATTATCAATATGTTGAGTTAAAAGAGTATCATCATAGTGTCTAAAATGTTTTCTATGCACTGGTTCATTTGTAGTAGGAACAGATACAATAAAATATCCATTTTGAGAGGTTAAATCATTAATTTTTTTTACAAAATTTTCTAGTATTTCATCTGGAATATGTTCAAGTACTTCAATAAGTGATATCATTTCGTACTGTTCTTTTAAATCAAAGATATCTTTAACTTCAAACTTTGTATTCGATGAAAATGCATTTGCAAATCTAATTGCTTTTTCAGATAAATCAATACCTTGTTTATCACAACCATTTATATCTAAATGATTTAGTAAGTATCCATCTCCACAACCCACATCAAGTATTGACCTTGGACCTAATTCTTTAATTTTTTCCTGAATAAAAGAAATATATGTTAAGTATTCAAAACCCCAATCCAATACCCTATGTAGTAGAGGAGTATTTTTTGGACCAAATGATGGTATATAGTGATATGGAAACAAATATTGATTATCTTGATGATTAAACTTTTCGTTCATTATTTTCCTTTTTTAATGATATTATAAGAGTTTAGTAACTGCAAACTTATAAAATTAAATTTATAAAATATATATGTACCTAAGAAATAAAATGCTAAAAACAATACTCCTAGTATTAATACATGCATATACTCTATTAATTGGAATATTAACAATAGTGATGCAATTGCTAAAATAAGTGGTTGCAATATACTTTTAACTATATCAACCATATAAAATCTAAGTGAACTTATAAATGGTATTATAAATATAAAAAATCCATACGATATTACAGTAGATATAGCTGCACCTACTGCTCCATAAATAGGTATAAGAAAATAGTTTAATATTACATTAACAGATAGAGAAGCTAGAGAGCTATAGAAATTTATTTTCATCATATTTTCTATTATGAGTACTTTATAAAGTAGTGAATTCCAAAATACAAATGGTGTACTCAAGATAAGAACTTGAAGTATTAAACTTGCATCAATAAACTTATCAGAAAATATAAAATCAATCAGCTCATCACTAAAAAAAAGTGTGAATAAAACTATGGGGATACTAATATATGAAAACAAATAGACAAAGTTTTTCACATACTCTACATACACTTTTTTATTTTGCTTATATTGTTTTGATATAAAAGGATACAAACTAGTAAGTAATATAGGAGAGAACATATATACCATATCCACAAGTCTCACACTAGCACTATACTGCCCTAACTGTTCAAAACCTACAAAATATTCTATCATCACCTGATCTATCCGAATATAAAGCATAATAACTAAACTAGTTAAAAATAATGGAAATGCTTCTACTGTTATGATTTTTAGTATTTTAAAGATTTTTCTATGGACAAAAAGATTATTCTCTTTAAAGAAAAAATATCCAAACAGTCCTATTTGAAGTAAAGTTTCTAATAAAGTCAATTGGAAGAAAAATATAAAATCAAACTTTAAATAAACAGCAATAAGTTTTATACTATTTATGATAAAAAATATAACTAAGTTAACTTTTACTAAAAAATCTATTTGTTGAATACCATTGTAGTAAGATTTAAATACCCCTGAAACAGTATTAAATATGGTTAAGGATGAAAATATAGCAAATATTAATAAAGTTTCATCTTTTATGTTTATAAATGCTAACATCATTAAAAAAGCAACAAAAGATGTAATTAGAGATAGATAAAAAGAAGCACTTATTAGATAAGAACTATTTTTACCTTGAGATATATGTTTTATTATAATATTATTAATACCTGGAAAAGTTAATATTCCAAAAAGATATACTAGAGAAGATAAATAAGTAAATATTCCATATTGGCTAGGTCCAAGATAATTAATAAAGTATAAGGATATCAAAGCTCCTACAATAGAAGTAAAAAACTTCTCTACAAATGTAAAAGATATATTCTTTTTTAACACTTTGTTCTCATTCTTATAAGTTTTGCCGGATTTCCTGCTACTATAGAGTTTGCTATTACATTTTTTGTGACAACACTGCCCCCCCCAATAACTGCACCAGTTTCAATCTTAACTCCATCTTTGATCATCACATTTGCTCCTATCCATACATCATCTTCAATGTCTATACCCTTTCCAAAAGTAGGTTGATAATACATAGGTATTGCATTCAATTCTATACTGTGATTTCCACCTACAATTGTACAATTTGGTGCTATCATTACATCCTTACCAATTTTAACTCTTCCATATATCACAGTATTTGGATTGATATGTACATTTTCATCCAATTCCAAAGATTTACACCAAAGTACACAACCTCTATGTATTCTTGAGTTTTTTCCTATAGAAATATTCTTTTTATTTGATATAGAACTAAAAGGTGAAATAAAAATATTACCTTCAAACCTTTTATATTTAAAGGCAAATAATATTTTGTATATTATTGAATACAATTTTATAAAGTTTTTTGTATTTATAATTCTCATTTTTGTAAATACCACTCAAACATAGATTTAATGCCATCTTCAAGCTCAACTTTGTGCTTCCATCCTAAACTGTGAAGCTTAGATGGGTCAGTAAGTTTAATCATTGTTCCATCTGGCTTTTCTGTATTAAAATACAATTGACCTTTGAAACCAATAATTTTCTTAATAAGTTCAGCTAATTCCTTAATAGAGATATCAACTCCTGTTCCAATGTTAATGTGCGTATTTCTCACACACTCCACTTTCGCTTTAGCGACGGGAGTATCGGCATTTAGTGCCAGATCTTTGTTATCTTTTGAATAAGTATCAACAAAATCTCTACTCTCTAGTAAAAATGTACAAGCATCAGCCATATCTTCTGAGTAGAGAAATTCTCGTCTTGGTTCTCCTGAACCCCATATCTCTACAGAGTCTTTTTTTACTCCAAATCTTGAAAGATAGGCTTTGGCTTCTTCTATAGAAGAAAGTTTTAAATCCTTTAAAACTTCATCAGTTTTATTTTCACTTAAGAGCTTTGCTAAGTATATTTTTCTAATAAGAGCAGGTAATACATGAGACTTTTCTAAATCAAAGTTATCATTTGGTCCATAAAGATTTGTAGGCATTACAGAAATAAAGTTTGTGCCATATTGAATATTATAACTTTCACACATTTTTATACCAGCTATTTTTGCTATGGCATATGGTTCGTTGGTATATTCTAATTCTGAAGTCAGTAAACTCTCTTCTCTCATAGGTTGTGGAGCATCTTTTGGATAGATACAAGTACTACCTAAAAACAGAAGCTTTTTAACTTTATGTTTATATGATTGATGAATAACATTATTTTGAATAGCTAAGTTTTCATAAATAAAGTCTGCTCTATAAGTATTATTTGCAATAATTCCACCTACTTTTGCAGCAGCTAGTATTACATATTCTGGTTTTTCATTTTGAAAAAATTCTTCTACATCTTTTTGATTTATTAAATCCAATTCTGCATGTGTTCTATATACTAAATTTGTATATCCTTTAGAGATTAGATTTTTTAATATAGCTGAACCTACAAGTCCTCTATGTCCTGCTACATATATTTTACTATTCTTATTCATATTATTCAAAGTAACTCATAGTTTTATATCCACCCTCTTTTAGGTAAACATCTTTAGTCATTAGTTTTAAATCTGATTTCATCATATCATTTACTAAATCTTGTAATTTATACTCTCTATTCCATCCTAGTTTTGTTTCTGCTTTGCTAGGATTTCCTAGCAATAAATCTACTTCAGTTGGTCTAAAGTATCTTGGATCTACTGCAACTACTTCTTTACCTATTTCTATTTGATAATCTGAATTTGAACAAGAAGCAACATATGCTTTTTCATCAACACCCTCACCTTTAAATTCTAAAGTAATACCTGCATATTCAAATGCCAATTTTACAAAATCTCGTACTGTTGTCGTTTGACCTGTTGCAATTACCCAATCTTCTGGCTCATCTGCTTGTAAAATCATCCACATCATTCGTACATAATCTTTTGCATGTCCCCAATCTCTTTTTGCATCTAGATTTCCAAGGTATAGTTTATCTTGTAGTCCAAGAGCTATTTTAGATGCAGCTCTTGTTATTTTTCTTGTTACGAATGTTTCCCCTCTAACAGGGCTTTCATGGTTAAACAAAATTCCATTACAAGCAAACATTCCATATGCTTCTCTATAATTTACTGTTATCCAGTATGCATACATCTTTGCAACTGCATATGGGCTTCTAGGATAAAAAGGTGTTGTTTCGCTTTGTGGTGTTTCTTGTACTTTTCCAAAAAGTTCAGATGTTGAAGCTTGATAGATTTTTGTTTTTTTAGTAAGTCCTAGAAGTTTTACAGCTTCAAGAATTCTAAGTGTTCCTGTTCCATCTGCATTTGCAACATATTCTGGTGTTTCAAATGAAACGGCAACATGACTCATTGCAGCTAAGTTATATATTTCATCAGGTTGAACTTCTTGAATGATACGAGTAAGATTCATAGAATCTGTCATATCCCCAAAGTGTAGTATTAAGTTTCTATTTTCAACATGAGGATCTTCGTAAAGGTGATCTATTCTATCAGTATTAAATAAAGAGGTTCTTCTTTTTATACCATGAACTATATAACCTTTTTTTAGCAAAAACTCTGCTAAATAACTTCCATCTTGTCCTGTTATTCCTGTGATTAGTGCTATTTTCTTTTCAACCATATATACTTATCCTTTAAATTATTATGTATTTTATCTAATCTCTTTTAAAGTCATCATCAATTCTAACAATATCATCTTCCCCTGTATATTCACCAACTTGAGCTTCGATAATAACTAATGGTAATTTACCTTGATTTTCAAGTCTATGTAATTGTCCTGCCTTTATATATGTTGATTCATTTGGATTTAAAATAAATGTTTTATCTTCGATTGTAACTGTTGCACATCCTGATACTACTATCCAATGTTCATTTCTATGAAAATGTTTTTGCAAAGAAAGTCTACATCCTGATTTTACTTCTATTCTTTTTATTTTATAACCAGGGCTATCTTCTAAAATAGTATATGTTCCCCAAGGTCTATGTCCTGTCAAATGTACATTATGAAGTTCGCTTTTTTGCTCTTTAAGTTTTTGTACTACTTGTTTTACTTTTTGGCTAGAGCCTTTTTTTGAGATTAAAATGGCATCACCAGTATCAACAATAATACAATCTTCCATATCTACTGTTGCTATTTTTCTATCATTCCCATAAATTAAATTATTATTTGAATCTATACAGATATGATTTTCATTTATTGTATTATTATTTTCATCTTTTGGAAGTTCATCATACAAACTATCGAAGCTTCCTACATCACTCCATGAGATATCAGAAGGGATAACTTTTACAAGATTAGATTTTTCCATTACTGCATAATCTATTGAATCAGATGAAATAGCTTCCATATAAGAATATTGAATTCTTAATGTTGAATTTTGATCTTTTTTGTTATCAAATGCTATTTTACAAGTTTCATATATTTTAGGAGAATATTTTTTTAATTCATCTAAAAATACTCCTGCTTTAAACATAAACATTCCTGAGTTCCAATAGTAATTTCCAGCTTTTAAATATTGTGTTGCAATATTTTGGTCTGGCTTCTCATGGAAGGCTTTTACATCATATTTATTTTCAGATTCTATATATCCATATCCAGTTTCTGCAAAGGTTGGAGTTATTCCAAAGGTTACTAGCTTATTGTCAGTAGCAAACTCTTTTGCTTGATTTATAACTTTTTTATATTCTATTTCATTTTTTATTAAATGATCTGAGGGTGTTACTAAAACAATTTCTTCTTTATCTAATGCCATACATGCTAAGGCAATTGCTGGAGCTGTATTTCTTCCTATTGGTTCTAATAAAAATTTTGAATTTTGAATTTTGAATTTTGAATTTTCTTCCAATTGGTCTAATGCTAAAAAATATTGTTCGGTGTTTGACACTATAAAACTTTTATCACATACTTTACTATTTCGTTCAACTGTTAATTGAAAAAGTGATTTACGAGGTAAATTATCTTTCAAGAGATTGTGTTCAGGAGTATCATTAAAAAGTTTTACAAACTGTTTTGGCATAAGTGTTCGGCTTATTGGCCACAGTCTTGTGCCACTCCCTCCGCATAATATTAGGTTTGTCATTTTTTATAATCTTCCATCACTATTTTTTAAAGTAGATTTTATATCATATACAACAGTATCTTGTGTTGGTTTTATATCAAATTTCTTAAACTCATCATGTGCTACTGCTAGTACGACTGCATCATAGTTATTAGTGTTTAGTGATTGGTGATTAGTGATTAGGTCTAATCCATATTCTTCTTTTACTTCATTTTTATCTGCCCAATAGTCTGTTACCTCAACATTGCATCCAAAATCTTGCAGTTCTCGAATAACATCTATTACTCTTGAGTTTCTTATATCTGGGCAATTTTCTTTAAAAGTAATACCAAGTACTAATACTTTTGAACCTTCTATTTTATGCCCTTTTTTTATCATCAGTTTAATAACTTGATTTGCTACATAAATCCCCATATTGTCATTTAATCTTCTACCAGCTAGGATGATTTCTGGGTTATATCCTACTTGTTGAGCTTTATGAGTTAGATAATATGGATCTACACCAATACAGTGTCCACCAACTAATCCTGGTCTAAATGGTAAAAAATTCCATTTTGTTCCAGCAGCTTCAAGAACATCATTTGTATTGATTCCTAATTTATTAAAGATAATTGCCAATTCATTTACGAATGCGATATTTATATCTCTTTGAGAATTCTCTATTACTTTAGCTGCTTCTGCTACTTTTATTGTTGGAGCCAAATGAGTACCTGCAGTTATAATACTTGCATATAATTCATTTACTTTTTGACCAATTTGCACAGTTGAACCAGAAGTTACTTTTAGAATTTTTGTAACAGTATGTTCTTTATCACCTGGATTGATTCTCTCTGGGCTATAACCACAGAAGAAGTCTACATTAAACTTCAAATTAGAGAATTTTTCAAGTACAGGAACACACTCTTCTTCTGTAGCTCCTGGGTACACAGTTGATTCATAGATTACGATATCATCTTTTTTTAGTACTTTTCCTACTGTTTCACTAGCTTTTATTAAAGGAGTTAAATCTGGCCTTTTATTTTTATCAATAGGTGTTGGAACTGTTATAATATAGATATTACAATCTTTTATATCATTAATATCCAAAGAAAATTTCATATTATTTTTTATAGCTTCATTTACTTGATCTTTTGATAATTCTAAAGTTCTATCATAACCAGATGATAATTCATCAATTCTCCATTTAGAGATATCAAATCCTACTACTTCATATTTTTCTGAAAAAGCATGAGCCAAAGGAAGTCCTACATATCCAAGACCTATTACACATATTTTATTACTCATTATCTATTCTCCACATTAAAAAATTCTAAATACCAATCAATAAAATTATTGATACCATCTTGCACAGGTGTTTGAGGTTTATATCCTAAATCTTCTATTAAATCACTAACATCTGCAAAGGTAGCTGGTACATCACCTGCTTGCATTGGCAGAAAATTCTTTTCTATAGTTTTACCTAATTTATTTTCAATAGCTTCTATAAAATCCATTAATTTTACAGGATTATTATTTCCAATATTATATATTTTATATGGAGCACTTGAAGTTGATGCTTCTCCTGTTTTCCCATTCCAAGATTCATCTTTTTTTGCAGGGTTATCTATAACTCTTATAACACCTTCAACAATATCATCTATATAAGTAAAATCTCTTAACATTTCACCATTATTAAACACATCTATTTTATTTCCTTCAAGGGCAGCTTTTGTGAAAAGAAACAATGCCATATCTGGTCTTCCCCAAGGTCCATAAACTGTGAAAAATCTAAGTCCTGTAGTTGAAATATCAAAAAGATGAGAATAAGTATGAGCCATAAGTTCATTAGCTTTTTTACTTGCTGCGTACAGTGATATTGGGTGAGAAACATCATGATTTGTAGAAAAAGGCAACTCTTCATTTAATCCATATACAGATGAACTACTAGCATAAGATAGGTTTTTTACATTATTATGTCTACAAGATTCAAGAATATTTATAAATCCTATAATATTACTATCCATATATGCATCAGGATTTGTAAGAGAGTATCTAACTCCAGCTTGAGCTGCTAGATTACAAACAGCATCAAATTTTTCTTGTTCAAAAAGTTGCATCATTGCTTCTTTATCTTCAAGATTTAATTTTATAAATTTATAATTAGAATCAATCTTTGATATAATAAGTTTCCCATATGGAATTTTTTTACCATCTTCAAGAGAATCAATTATCCCTGTTCTTTGTAGTCTTCCATATTTTACATTTTGGTCATAGTAATCATTAATATTATCTAAGCCTACTACTTCAGCACCTCGTTCTAACAGTTTTATTGCAAGATGGGAACCTATGAACCCTGCTGTCCCTGTTATAAGGATTTTCATGAAAAAATCCTTGTAGGATTTAGTGTATAGTATTTAGTGGTTAGTGTATTCAAATCGTTTTCCTTTTTAATAAACTTATTAATCCATTTAACATTTTTTTAATTTCATTTATCTCGTGTATATATTGTTCAATATCTTTAAAATATCCTATTTTCTGACCAATTATGACTTGTGTTTCAACTTCTAATGCTGAACCTAAAGCTATATACAAAAACTGTATATACTCTTTAGTACTATTTCTTCCAAATCCTTCTGCTATATTGTAAGGAACAGAAACAACTGCTCTTCTAAGTTAATCAGATAATGCATAAGTTTCTTCTTTAGGTAGTTGCTTTACAAGTAAATATATTGAAGTAACAAAATCTATACTTTTTTGCCAAACGATCAAGTCCTTAAAACTATTTACATTCATTTCACTAACTCCAAAAAACTAATAACTATAACCTATATTTTAATTCAAGAATCTGAATTAAAAATATCTCTTGTATAAACTTTATCTTTTACATCAAGTATATCTTCACTTAATCTATTTGCTACAATTACATCAGAAATATTTTTAAACTCTTCTAAACTTTTAATTACTCTTGAATTAAAAAATTCATCTTCACTTATAACTGGTTCATAAACAACTACTTCGATACCTTTTGCTTTGATTCTTTTCATTATTCCTTGAATAGCTGAACTTCTGAAATTATCACTTCCTGATTTCATTACTAGTCTATATATACCTACAATAGTTGGCTTTTTAGCTAATATGCTGTCTGCTATAAAATCTTTTCTTGTGCTATTTGATTCTACTATGGCATTGATTAGATTTGATGGTACATCTGCATAGTTTGCTCTTAGTTGTTTTGTATCTTTTGGTAAACAATATCCACCATAACCAAAGCTTGGATTATTGTAATGAGCTCCAATTCTAGGATCTAATCCAACACCTTCTATTATTTGTCTACTATCTAAATTATGAGATTGTGCATAAGAATCTAGTTCATTAAAATATGCAACTCTCATTGCTAAATATGTATTTGCAAAAAGTTTTATAGCTTCTGCTTCAGTTGAGTCTGTAAAAAGGATATCAATATTTTCTTTTATTGCACCTTGAGCTAATAAATTTGCAAATATTCTTGCTCTTTCACTTTTCTCACCAACAATTATTCTTGAGGGATATAAGTTATCATATAAAGCAAGCCCTTCTCTTAAAAACTCTGGTGAAAATATAATATTATCAGTTTTGAATTTTTCTCTTAGAGTTTTTGTGTAACCTACGGGGATAGTTGATTTTATTACCATTGTAGTATCTGGATTTATACTTAATACATCTGCAATAACATATTCTATTGATTTTGTATTAAAATAGTTAGTTTCTGGATCATAATCTGTTGGCGTTGCAATAATTACATAATCAGCATCTTTATAGGCTTGTTCTTTATCTAAAGTTGCAGTAAAATTTAAATCATCTTTTTTCAGATACTCTTCAATCTCTTTATCTTCTATTGGAGATATTTTTTTCTTTAACATCTCAACTTTTTCAGGAATAATATCTAATGCAACTACTTCATTGTGTTGTGATAATAAAATTCCATTTGATAAGCCAACATATCCTGTCCCTGCGATTGCTATCTTCATTTGATTTTTCCCTCTTTTTTTATTCCTTTTATAAACTCTATAAAAAACACTAAAAATATTGATAAAATAAGTCCTGTAACAAAAGCAACTGTTACGATAAGTTTTTTCTTTGGTTTGATAGGATATTCATTTGTTATGATATCGCCTAAAAGTTCTGTTTGCTTGATATTGTATGAAGAAATTTCTAAGTTAAGATTATCTATCTTACTTGTCAAGTCAAATTTTATAGCCATACTTCCATCAAATTTATTTTTACTATTTTCTAACTCTAACTTTTGTTGTTGGAGATTTTTTATATTTTGTTTTATCAATAATACATAGTTATCTATTTCTTTTGTATGACTTTTGATAATATTATTTGTGATTTCTTCTAACTTATGCACACCATTTTGGTTTTCTTTTGTATTAACATCAATTTTTATTAGATTTTCGGTCCCTTTTATAAGAGATATTCCTTTAACTACTGTATCTTCTTCTTTTTGCTTTTTTTCTATATAAAGTAACTGTAATCGTTGGATTAAGTTATTTGGATTTTCAATCAAATTATTATTATTATTATTATTATTATTATTATTATTACTGTTGCTATTTTTAATACTTCCAATTTTGACAATAGCAGATACTTCATAAATAGGTGTTTTTACATATGTATATATAATAGCACCAAGTGTAATTATTAATGTAAATGCAATTACAAATCTTTTATATTTCCAAATAGTTAAAAACAGTTCTCTTAAATCTATTTCATCTTCTTGTAGTTGATTATTCTGTATCAATATTTTCTCCTAATCTATTTTCCCACTCATATGCACTTTGACATATCAAAGACAAGTCTTCATACTTTGAAACCCAATTCATTTTTGATTTTATTTTTCTGTTATCTGAAATCAAAGTCGCTGGGTCTCCTGCTCTTCTTGATGTAATTTCAACTTTAAAATTTGTTTTTGTAACTTCTTTTACAGTCTCTATCACTTCTTTTACAGAGTAGCCTTTTCCATATCCTACATTAAAAATATCACTTAGATTATTTTCTAAATATTTTATTGCTTTGATATGTGCATTTGCTAAGTCATCCACATGAATATAATCTCGAACTCCAGTTCCATCTTTAGTATCAAAATCGTTTCCAAATATAGACATTTTTTCTCTTTTTCCTATGGCACACTCACTTGTTATCTTTATAAGATGTGTTGCATTTGGGGAAGATTGACCTATTCTTGGAGTTAAATCATTATTTTTATAATTTATATCAGCTCCTGCTACATTAAAATATCTAAATATCACATATTTAAAATCAGCAGTAACACTTGCAGTATCTTGCAGAACTCTTTCACTCATGAGTTTACTCATACCGTATGGATTTATAGGATTTGTTGGATAAGTTTCATCTATTCCTGTATTTGGGATATTTGTTGGTTCACCATACACAGCAGCTGTACTTGAAAATATAAATTTGCTTATGTTATTTTCAACTGCACATTTGATTAGGTTTGTTGTATTAACTGTATTGTTCATATAATATTTTAAAGGATTTTCAACTGATTCTGGTACTACTATACTTGCTGCAAAATGGATGATTATATTTATTTTATTTTCTTTTACTACACTATTTACTTTATCAAACTCTTTTAAGTCTAGTTCTATAAATTTGAATTCTCTTATTGTTTTTAGTGTGTCAAGGGTTTTTAAGCTACCTGTTGAAAGGTTGTCAAGTATGATTATATTGTAACTTGTGGTTTCTAATAATTGCTTTGCTACATGGCTTCCAATGTATCCTGCGCCACCTGTTATTAATATATTCAAATCATATCTCTCATTCTTTAATTCTAGTGTAAGATTATATCAAATAGAATCTTTAATTTGTATTTAAATAGTTAATGAAAAGTTACAAAAAATATTTGATTTTGATAATTATTATGTTTAATGTAAAGACTAAGTATATTATTAAAATCAATTTTTTGCTATAACATTTAAATATAGTTTTGAAGTTTTGTTTGGATTTATAAATGGAGGAGCTAGTCGGACTCGAACCAACGCATATCGGATTTGCAATCCGAGGCATTACCAACTTTGCTATAGCTCCGTAAAAATTAAATCATATAAAATAAGAATTAGATGATTTAAGTAAAGTGGCAGAGAGCAAGGGATTCGAACCCTCGGAGGCGTGAACCTCGCCGGTTTTCAAAACCGGTCCATTCGACCAACTCTGGCAACTCTCTAACATTTATATAATAGTGGTGCGAATGGTCGGAATCGAACCGACACTCCGAAACCGGAATGGGATTTTAAGTCCCACGCGTCTACCTATTCCGCCACACTCGCACTATTTGGTAGATTAAAAGAAGTGTTATTTCTTAAAATGGAGTGGAATTATATTTAAAAAATTATTCTTTGTCAATAGTTTTTAATTTTATTTTCCAAAATTTTTGATATAATCATCCAATATACAAATATTAAGGATTTATATGAGAAGTGATGAAGTAAAAAAAGGTTATGACAGAGCACCTCATCGATCATTATTTAGAGCTACGGGACTAAAGGATGATGATTTTGGTAAGCCATTTATTGGAGTTGCAAACTCTTTCATTGAAATTATTCCAGGACATTTTTTTCTAAATAAAGTTGCAGAAATAATAAAAGAAGAAATAAGAGCAAATGCTTGTGTTCCATTTGAGTTTAATACAATTGGTGTTGATGATGGTATTGCTATGGGGCATGATGGTATGTTATTTTCACTACCTTCAAGAGAATTAATAGCAAACTCTATTGAAACAGTTATGAATGCACATAAACTAGATGCAATGATTGCAATTCCAAACTGTGATAAAATCGTTCCAGGTATGATAATGGGAGCTATTAGAGTTGATGTTCCTACTGTTTTTGTAAGTGGTGGTCCAATGGCTAAAGGTCATACAAAAGATGGTGTACCTATTGACTTAGCAACTGCATTTGAAGCTGTTGGTAAATTTGAAAAAGGTGATATGACAGAAGAAGAACTTACAGATATTGAATGTAATGCCTGTCCAAGTGGAGGTTCATGTTCTGGTATGTTTACAGCCAACTCTATGAATACGCTTATGGAAGCTATGGGAATTGCCCTTCCTGGAAATGGAACAATCTTAGCTTTAACTCCTGAAAGAGAAGAGTTATATAGAAAAGCAGCAAGAAGAGTTTGTGAAATTGCAAAAGATAATGAATCAAGAGAAAAATTCAAATTATCAAATATCTTAAATGAAAATGCAGTTAGAAATGCCTTTGCTGTTGATATGGCTATGGGTGGAAGTTCAAATACTGTTTTACATATGTTAGCTATTGCAAAAGAAGCAGGTGTAAATTTTGAACTAAGTGATATCAATGCTATTTCTAAAAGAGTTTCTCATATAGCTAAAATTTCTCCATCTTTATCTACTGTTCATATGGAAGATATAAATAAAGCAGGTGGTGTAAATGCTGTTATGAAAGAGATGACAAAAAGAGGTGAAGATATCTTATTGGATAATTTAACTGTTTCTGGTGAAACTCTTTATGAAAAAATAGCTGATGCATATATAAAAGATACAAATATTATTCACACTATTGACAATCCATACTCAAATGTTGGAGGACTAGCGATTCTTTATGGTAACTTGGCAGAACAAGGTGCTGTTATAAAAACTGCTGGTATCACAGGTGCTAGAGCACTAACTGGTAAAGCGGTGTGTTTTGATGGACAACCAGAAGCCATAGCTGGTATCTTAGGTGGAAAAGTAAAAGCTGGTGATGTTGTAGTTATCAGATACGAAGGCCCAAAAGGAGGACCTGGAATGCAAGAGATGCTAGCTCCTACTTCACTTATCATGGGAATGGGTCTTGGAGATAAAGTTGCACTTATTACTGATGGAAGATTTTCAGGAGCTACAAGAGGTGCAAGTATTGGACATGTATCACCTGAAGCTGCAGAAGGTGGAATGATTGGATTACTTAAAGATGGGGATGAAATTCATATTGATGTTGACCAATACATTCTAGAAGTACATTTAAGTGATGAAGAAATAGCTAAAAGAAAAGCAGCATTTACACCACTTAAAAAACCACTAAAATCAAAATGGCTAGGACAATACAGAGCACTTGTAACAAATGCAAGTAGTGGTGCAGTTTTAAAAACTGACCTTTAATAAATCTTGGGGAACCCCATGATTTATTAACAAATATTAATCAATCTATTAATTTTTCATTTACGCAAAGCAAATAAAATTTCATTATAAATAAATTTGAAAAGGATTCACATGAAAATAAAAAATGTTTTAATTTTTAATCAAAAATTATTAATCATTTCATCCTTACTTGCTGTAAATATGTTTGCAAAGAGTATTGATTTTGATATGGCACCCAAAAATCCACAAAGAGTAGCTCCTAGTAATATGAGTCAAATTTTATCATTTAATGATTCCATTAAAAACTCTATGCTTTCAGTGGTAAATATTTCTACAAAAACACACATGACTAGTCAAGATGGAAATGTTCCAATGGAGATGTTTAATGATCCTTTGTTTAGAAGGTTTTTTGGGGATCAATTTGGAAACCAATTTAAGCAAAACAAAATCCAAAGAGCCCTTGGTTCTGGTGTAATTGTTTCAAAAGATGGTTATATAATTACAAATAATCATGTTGTAGAAAATGCAGATGAAATAACAGTAACCTTATCAGGTGATACTACAGAATATACTGCAAAAGTAATAGGTAAAGATGCCGATTCAGACTTAGCAGTTATTAAAATCGATGCTAAAAACCTAACTCCAATAAAAGTAGCTAATGCAGATGATTTAAAAGTTGGAGATGTTATTTTTGCCATTGGAAATCCTTTTGGTATAGGAGAAACTGTAACCCAAGGAATTATCTCAGCATTAAATAAAAATAGAGTTGGAATAAATAGATATGAAAACTTCATTCAAACTGATGCATCTATAAATCCAGGAAATTCTGGTGGTGCATTAGTTGATAGTAGAGGTGCCCTTATAGGTATCAATAGTGCAATTATCACAAGAAGTGGTGGTAACAATGGTATTGGTTTTGCAATTCCAATTAATATGGTAAAAGAAGTAGCTACAAAACTTGTAGAAGAAGGAAAAGTAACTCGTGGCTATTTAGGTGTAGTTATTAATGATTTAACAAAAGAGTCAGCAAAAGTATATAATCACAAAAGTGGAGCACTTATCTTAGAAGTTGGAAGAGATACACCAGCTGCTAAATATGGTCTAAAAAGAGGTGATTTAATTTATGCAATAAATAATAAACCTATCAAAGATAGAGCTGCATTACAAAATACTATTGCTTCTTTTAAACCAAATGCTAAAATTATACTTCAATTAGAAAGAGATAAAAAAGATGTAGTTATAAACGCTCAATTAGGCAATAGAGATGGCTTAATTATTAGTGAATCAGTCAATGGAACTATTCTAGGTGGCTTACAACTAAGTGATTTAGATACAAATATCATAGATAGATTTAGACTTCCTAGAAATATAACAGGTGTTTTAGTTACAAATGTGAAACCAAAATCCGATGCTGAAAAAGTTGGTTTTCAAGCTGGTGATGTTATTATACAAATTGAAGATATTACAATAAATAGATTTTCAGATGTACAAGAAGCATTAAGAAAATATAATGACAAATATAAAAGAGTTTATGTAAATAGACAAGGACAAACTATTTTATTAGTTATTAAATAAAGGACTTACCATAATAAAAGTATTAATGATAGAAGATGATTTAGAATTAGCTGAAATCATCACAAACTATTTAAAACCCTTTGACATCGAAGTTACAAATACAGATAGCCCATATACTGGGCTATCTATGATTAAAACTGACCCAAGCTATAAACTTCTTATATTAGACTTGACTCTTCCTGAAATAGATGGCTTAGAGCTTATTCCCAAAATTAGAACAACATCCAATATACCAATTATAATATCAAGTGCAAGAGATGATATTTTAGACAAAGTTATGGGATTAGAAAGAGGTGCTGATGATTATTTACCAAAACCTTATAATCCAAGAGAATTACAAGCTAGAATAAAAGCTATTTTAAAAAGACTAGATATAGAGCCAGTTAAAAAAACTCCAAACTCTATTTTTGAACTAAACATAGAAAATATGAAAATATTTTTTAAAGATACACTTTTAGATTTGACTATGGCAGAATTTGATATCTTAAAACTTCTTATTCAAAGAAAAGGTGGAGTAGTCGCAAGAGAAGATTTTATCTATGACAGTTTGCATATAGAAGATGATAGTAGCTTAAAAAATATTGATGTTATGATATCAAGAATAAGAAATAAAATTGCATTAGTTGATAATTCAACCACTTACATTAAATCTGTAAGAGGAATAGGATACCAATTATCTATATGAAAAATATATCTATAACTGCATTTATAAATACTATCTTTGTATTAGCCCTTGCTGCAATTACAACTACATTTTTATTTTTTGTAAAATTAGATAAAGAAAAATCTAACCAAGAGAGACAACAAAGATACAGTATAATTGCTAATAGTGTACTAAATAGCTTTGAACTACAACCTAAAGAAGACCAACTTAAAAAACTATATTTACAGTTTGAAGTAAATCCTATAGAAGATAGAATAAAAAAATTAGATATTGTAAATAATGCAAAAGAGCTTATGTTTCAAGAGTCTTCTTCTGGAAGAGTAAGGATTTATGAATACTATAATAAGTTCTATATTTATGTTCAAAAAATGAGCTATAATATTCTTCTATTAGATTTAAAATCAAAGCCCTATAATAGAAGTATTGCCTTAGTTATATACATATTTGCAGTTGCTATTTTTCTATCACTATATTTTGCTATACGAAGAAAATTTATTCCTCTAAGAACACTAGACAAACAAATACAAAAATTCTCAAGTGGTGACAAAAATATAAAACTTGACTTCCAAAATAATGATGAAATAGGGAAAATTGCAAAAAGCTTTAATGATGCGATAAGAAATATAAATAATCTAACAGACTCAAAAAATCTATTTATGCGAAATATGATGCATGAACTTAAAACTCCTATTACAAAAGCTATGTTCATAGTAGAGTCCCTTGAAGATGATAAAAATAAAGAGATATTAGGAAGAGCATTTGAAAGAATGAATAATATTATAAAAGAGTTAGCTACAGTTGAAAAACTCTCTTCTAATATGTCTGTTATTTACAAAGAAAATACAACATTCTTTAATATATACAAAAAAGCTATGAATATATTACTTATTGATGCAAGTACAATTAGTACCAAAATGAGTAATTTTGACCTAAAAGTTGATATTGCACTATTTTCAATTACACTAAAAAACTTAATAGACAATGCAATAAAGTTTTCTCCAAATCACCATGCGACATTGATAGCCACACAAAAAAGAATAGAAGTTATCTCTAGTGGTGAAAAATTAAAATATGATTTAAATTATTATACAGAACCTTTTTCCCAAGAAGAGAAAAGAAAAGATGGTTTTGGATTAGGTTTATATATAGTGAAAACTACCATAGAACTGCATGACTTTAAGTTTAAGTATGCCTATGAAAATGGTAGAAATCACTTTATTATTGATATGAGTAAATAAAGTTATTTACTCACTTATCATTTTATCTTCGACTCTAAACATTGTAAGATAAGGTAACCTTCCTGGTAACTTTATTTTATTTGTATTTCCACTGTGAACTGATTCTAATTCTTTACCAGTTTCAGTTATTATCTTTTTAAAATTAATATAATACAGTCCATCTTTAAAATATATCTTTCCAATATCATTATCTACTTCATCAATCTTAGTATTTAAGGGAACAAAAATCTCTATATCTTCATTTGGATAAGTTTTATATTTACAATAAAAGTGCTCTTCATCTTCAGTAACAAGTCCACTTACTTCATATGTTCCTTTGCTTAAAGCATACTCATGATTTTGGGAATCAGCTCTTTCAAATGGTCTGTGAATCAAATATGCATCAGTAAAGCCTCTATTTTTTGTAGTTGCTAACTCTTTTTGATATTTCTCTGCTTCAAAATTATTTGTATAAAAATCATTTATTGCCATTCTATATGTATAAGCTGTAACTGCTGCATAATAAGGTGACTTAGTTCTTCCTTCAATTTTTATAGAATCAACTGCTCCACTTTTTAATATCTCATCAACATGACTAGCTAGATTCATATCTTTTGCATTGAAAATATAAGTTCCTACACCTGGTTCTTCTTCTAGTCTGAACATTGTTCCATGATCTTCATTTGCAGCATACAAAGTATACTCAAATCTACAATCATTTGCACAAGATCCTCTATTAGGTACTCTTCCCATTTGAACAGCACTTACTAAACATCTTCCACTATAGGCAAAACACATAGAACCATGAACAAATATCTCTATTTCCATATCTGGTAAATATTTTTTTATTTCAGTTACATCTTTTAGACTTATTTCCCTTGCTGCTATTATTCTTCTTACACCCATATCATAATATACTTGGGCATCTAAATAGTTCATAACATTTGCTTGAGTTGAAAGGTGAATTGGAATATGAGGTGCAATTTCACGACAAAGTCTTACAACTCCAGGAGCAGCTACGATAAATGCATCAGGCCCTACTTCTGCCATTTGAACTATATGTTTTTTCAAAAGCTCAATTTGTGAATTAAAAGGGAATCCATTGATTGTAGCATATACTTTTTTCCCCAATGAGTGTGCGTAATCAATTCCTTCTTTAAAACTTTCAAAAGTAAATTCTTTTCCTGATCTAATTCTTAAACTAAAGTGGCTAACCCCTCCATAAACAGCATCTGCTCCGTAAGCAATTGCTATTTTTAACTTTTCTAAATTTCCAGCGGGACTTAATAACTCCACTTTATTCATTAATATTTCCTTGTAATAAACACTATTTTTATATTTTTGCGATTATAACTAAAAAAAAATATTAAAAAGATGAGAAAAAAATATTAAAGTTTTCCCTTCAAATGGCATAAGAATTTGATTATTTAGAGTCAACCAAATTTTTTGCAAATTCATATGCTTCTTTTGTAATATTTTCTCCACTTATCATTCTAGAGATTTCTTCTATTTTGCCTTTGTCATCAAGTATTTTTACACTTGAAACACCATTTTGTTTATCTACAAAAAAGTGCTGATTGGCAGCTGCTGTTAATTGTGGCTGGTGTGATATTGCAAATATTTGGTATGATTTTGACAGCTCTTTTAGAACTGTTGCAATTGCATCACTCTCTTTTCCACTTAGGTTTGCATCAATCTCATCTAAAAACAAAATCCCATTATTTAAAATCTCAAATTTACTAATAGAAGTTAAAAGTGCAAGTCTAAGTCTATTGAACTCCCCTGAACTAATTGTTTCTAAATTAACACCATTTAAATCTAAAGCAACTTCATCTTTTCCTAAAGCATCTATTTGTTTATCTTTTAAATATATTTTTGCATTTGAAAGATATAAATATTTTAAATAATAATTGACTTTTTCTTCTAAAATCTTAGCACTACTATTTCTATAAACACTTAAGTTAGAAGCTAGCTCTTCTACTTTTGTAGTCAATACTTTTACTTTTTTTTCTAAAATTGTTTTTTCAAAAGAGATATTATCATAAGAGTCCAACTCTGCTTGTTTTTGTTCTTTATACTCAATTGCCTCTTTTATAGAGCCAAATCTTTTTTGTAAAGAAGAGAGTTTTTCAATTCTATCTAAAACAGCTTCTATATCTAACTCTTCTAACTCAGATAAAGAATCACTAAAGTTCTCAAATATATTTTCTAGTTCATTTATAGTTTCATCAAAAAATGAACTATCTTTATCCATTGTATCTAAGGCTTTTGAAACACTAGTTCTAAATTCAAAGATGCCTTTTGCCATCAAAATAGCTTCTTCTATTTTATCTTTTTTTGCTAATCTTTTTTTTATTTCATTAAGTTCTTCATACTCATCAACTTTTGGGTTTATTGATTCAATTTTTTCAATTTCAAATTTAGCAAACTCTTTTAACTCTTCTAGTTTTGATTCATCATCATTTATCTTTTTTAGTTGTGAAGATATATTTGTGAGTTCTGAAAAACTCTCTTTATACTCTTTTAATACAGCTTCAAAGCTAGCATCATTTGAAGCGCTTAATCTATCTAAAAATCTAACTAATCTAATACTATCAAAGTCACTATTATCTTTTAAATGAAGGTGTTTTACTAAATTATTTGCAAATAGTGTAAGAGCTTTTTTTGATATACTTTGAGAATTTAAAAAATATCTAACTTTGTCTTTTTTTAACTCTTTTATTATTATCTCGTCATTTTTTTCTATTCCAAACTCTTCATAAGATATTTGTGAGTCTTCAATTGTTGTTTCACTTAAATCTGCTTTTGCTTCTTTTATTCCAAATAAAGCTAAAAAAGCATCCATCAGAATTGACTTACCAGCACCAGAAGGTCCTGTAAATACTACCAAACCCTTTTCAAACTCCAAATCAACTTTTTGAAATGAAAGATAATTTTCTAAATAAAATCTACTAATCATATTTGTTTAATTTCCCCATCTTAATTTTTCATTTAATACTTCAAAATAGTTTCTTTGACATCTGTGAATCAGTCTTGCCTTATTAGGTGAAATCTCTATTTTGATAGTTTCGTTTTCATTTATATCATAAATATCTTGACCATCTATTATTACCAAGGCCCCTTGTTTATCAGTAATTGTAAACTCAATTTTAAAATCAGCTGGCAATACCAAGGGTCTTTGAGTTAGACTATGAGGAGCAACTGGAGTTACAATAAAGGCTTCAGTTAAAGGATAAACAATAGGTCCACCAACAGATAAATTATAAGCAGTAGAACCCGTAGGAGTAGAAATAATTACTCCATCCCCAAAATAAGAGTTAAAAGGTTTACCATCAATTTTTGCAGATAGACTTATCATCGAAGATACTGATTTTCTAGTAATTACTATATCATTAAAAGCAACAAAACTTTGCTCATTTGCACAGCCATTTATCATCATACGATGGTCAATTCTATATTCGTGTTTAAACATCAAAGATAAAAAATTTTCAACTTCACTAAATCTAATATCAGTCAAAAATCCCAAAGTTCCTAAATGGATACCAAGAACTGGAATATCAAATTTAAAACTTCTTCTAACTACAGAAATAAGAGTTCCATCTCCACCAATTGATACCAAAAAATCACAAATTTGACATAAATTATCAAGTTCAATACCACCTTCATTAATCATAAGGGCACTTTGTTTTTCTAATATAACTTCTATATTAGCTTTTAAAAAGTGATTTTTAATGACTTCATAATCTTTTTTTATTTCTGGAGAATTGGGCTTTAATATAAAGCCTGCTTTTTTGATTTGGGTTAGTTTTTCATTACTTGTAGTTATTTTCATGTTTGGATTATATCAAAATTATCTTTCATGTAAAGCATCATGATTTATTTTTAAAATAGGTTTTAAAATAAAAGTTAAAATTGTTTTTTATAAAATCAAAAAAAAGTATGCTAAAAAAAACCCTAGCTTAATATAAGCTAGGGTTTTTAATTTAAAAGCGGAAATGATAATTAACCATTTCTCTTTTTAATAATTTCTTCAGAAACATTTTTAGGAACTTCTTGATAAGCATCAAAAAGCATAGAATATGTTGCTCTACCTTGAGACATAGATCTTAAGTCTGTAGAGTATCCGAACATTTCAGATAAAGGAATCATTGCAACAACAAGTTTTACACCAGCTCTATCATCCATAGATTGAACTTGTCCTCTTCTTTTATTACAATCCCCAATAACATCTCCCATATAATCTTCAGGAGTTTCAATTTCAACTTTCATAATTGGTTCTAAGATGATAGCTTGTGCAGCTGCACTTCTACAACCTTGTTTGAAACCCATAGAAGCAGCTAATTTAAATGCTAATTCAGATGAATCCACATCATGGAAAGAACCGTCATAAAGAGTTACTTGAATATCAACCATTGGGTAACCAGCTAGGATACCACCTTGCATAGTTTCAATACAACCTTTTTCAACAGCTGGAATATATTCTTTAGGAATAGCTCCACCTTTGATTTCATTAACGAATACAAAGTTTTCTTCTCCACCAGCTGGAAGAGGAGTAATTGTCAAGTAAACATGACCATATTGACCTTTACCACCAGATTGTTTTGCATATTTGTATTCTGATTTAACTTCATTTTTAATAGTTTCTCTATAAGCAACTTGAGGAGCACCAACTTCAGCTTCAACTTTAAATTCTCTTTTCATTCTATCTACAAGAATTTCAAGGTGTAATTCACCCATTCCTGAAATAATAGTTTGTCCAGATTCTTCATCAGTATTTACTCTAAATGATGGATCTTCTTCAGCAAGTTTACCTAATGCGATACCCATTTTTTCTTGGTCAGCTTTAGTTTTTGGTTCAACTGCAACAGAGATAACTGGCTCTGGGAATTCCATTCTTTCTAAGATAACTGGATCTTTCTCACTAGCTAGTGTATCACCTGTAATTGTTGATTTAAGACCAACAACTGCACCGATTTCACCTGCATATAATTGAGAACACTCTTCTCTATTATTTGCATGCATTTTAAGTAATCTTCCGATTCTTTCTTTTTTCATTTTTGTAGAGTTCATTACATATGTTCCAGATTCTAAAACACCTCTATAAACTCTTGCAAATGTTAATTGTCCAACAAATGGGTCAGTCATAATTTTAAATGCTAATGCTGCAACTTCACCTTCATCAGTAGAAGGAACGATAACAGCTTCACCATCTTGAGTTTCACCTCTAATATCAGCAACTTCTGTTGGAGCTGGTAAATACATAGCAACAGCGTCAAGTAAAGTTTGAACACCTTTGTTTTTAAATGCAGTACCACAAGTCATAGGAGTAATAGTCATATTTAAACAACCAGCTTTAATACCTCTTGTGATCTCTTCTTGAGTTAATTCTTCACCTTCAAGGTATTTTTCCATTAACTCTTCAATTTGTTCAGCAGCAGCCTCAACCATTCTTTCTCTATACTCTTGTGCTTGCTCTAATAAATTAGCAGGAATTTCTTCTACATGGTAGTGAGAACCCATAGCTGCATCTTCATCCCAAACGATAGCTTTCATTTGTACTAAATCAATAATACCTTTAAAATCTTCTTCAGCACCTATTGGTAACTGAATAGGAATAGCATTTGATTTTAATCTTTCATTAACTTGTTTTTCAACCATAAAGAAATCAGCACCAGTTCTATCCATTTTATTAACGAATATCATTCTTGGTACTTTATATTTATTTGCTTGTCTCCAAACAGTTTCAGATTGTGGTTGTACCCCACCAACTGAACAGAATACTGCAACAGCACCATCAAGAACCCTCATAGATCTCTCAACTTCAATTGTAAAGTCAACGTGACCTGGAGTGTCAATAATGTTTATTTGTAAATCATCACTTGTAATTGGGTGTTTCCAGTGACAAGTAGTAGCAGCAGAAGTAATTGTAATACCTCTTTCTTGCTCTTGTTCCATCCAGTCCATTGTAGCAGCACCTTCATGTACTTCTCCAATTTTGTGTGATACACCTGTGTAAAATAAAATTCTTTCAGTAGTCGTTGTTTTCCCTGCATCAATATGAGCAGCGATACCAATGTTTCTAACTCTGTTAAGTGGTGTTGTTCTAGCCATTTATAATTCCTACCATCTATAATGTGCAAATGCTTTATTAGCTTCTGCCATTCTATGCATATCTTCTTTTTTCTTGAAAGCAGACCCTCTGTCGTTAGCAGCTTCGAATAATTCGTTAGCTAATCTTTCAACCATAGTTCTTTCATTTCTTTTTCTTGAAGCATCTACAAGCCATCTTAATGCTAAAGTTTGTCTTCTTACAGCTCTAACTTCAACAGGAACTTGATATGTAGCTCCACCAACTCTTCTAGATTTTACTTCTAAAAGTGGTTTAACATTTTCAATTGCTTTTTCAAATAATTCGATACCAGCTTCTTCACCTCTAGCATCTAAGTTTGCAATTGCACCATACATAATTTTTTCTGCAGCAGATTTTTTACCATCTAACATTACAGTGTTAACAAATTTTGTGATCACTTTACTATTGTAGATAGGATCTGCTAATACTTCTCTTACTGGAGCTTTTCTTCTTCTCATCTTATTATCCTTCTACTTATTTCTTAGCCGCTTTAGGCTTCTTAGTACCGTATTTAGATCTTGCAACAGTTCTGTTTGCAACACCAGCAGTATCTAAAGCACCTCTAACGATGTGATATTTAACCCCAGGTAAATCCTTAACTCTTCCCCCTCTAACTAAAACGATAGAGTGTTCTTGTAAGTTGTGACCTTCACCACCGATATATGAAATAACTTCATATCCTGTTGTTAATCTAACTTTTGCAACTTTTCTTAAAGCCGAGTTAGGTTTCTTTGGAGTTGTAGTATATACTCTTGTACATACTCCTCTTCTTTGTGGACATTTTTCAAGTGCTGGAGATTTTGATTTTTCAACCACTCTCTTTCGCTCTTTTCTAATCAATTGATTAATAGTAGGCATTTTTTCCCTTTATATAAATTGGTTTGAATAATTATAGCATTACCCAGGCTTCTCGATTGACTTGATATATACACCTGTATAATCAAAACGATACTACCATTTTAGAGAAACTGTAGTTGTTTTCTAAAAAAGTTAGGGATTATACTTAAAATAAAATTAATTTAGGCTTAGTAAGTATATGTATATGTTTGTTGTATCTATTTTATGATTTCATTTTATTTATAAAATAAGGCTAAAAAACTAGCCTTATTCTTATGCTTTTCTAAATTTCTTTTTATTTACATTTTCAATAATGTCTTTAGCAATATTAGAAGTATCCATAGCAATTTGGTGAGTGTGGTTTGCAACATTTGCATTCTCTTGAGTTCTTGAATCAAGGCTAGCAACTGCATCATTGATTTGTTCAATTCCTTGTTTTTGCTCAGTTGAAGCAACTTCAACATGAGATATTAGTTGTGTAGTTTTATTTATATTTTCATTTAATTCTGCATATCCACTAATCATCTCATCTGCATTTTTCTTACCAGTATTTGCTTTTATTGTGGCATTTTCTACTAAACTTTTTATCTCTTTAGCAGCTTCTGCACTTCTTGAAGCTAAATTTCGCACTTCCGCAGCAACTACTGCGAAACCTTTCCCAGCTTCTCCTGCTGTTGCCGCTTCTACTGCTGCATTTAGTGATAAAATATTTGTTTGGAAAGATATTTGATCAATTACTGTAATTGCATCTGCTATTGCACTTGTTTGTTCATTTATCTCATTCATAGATTCAACTGTTAGTTTTGCTAAAGCTTGTCCTGAGCTAATTGATTTAAGTAAATTATTTGAATAAACTGCCATTTGTGAAATATTTTGAGTATTTTCTACAATTGTTGAAGTAATCTCTTCAATTGAAGCAGAAGTCTCTTCTAACGATGCTGCTGTATCTGTTGATGATTTATTAAGTGTATTAACATTTTCTAAAAGTTGTTTTGCATTATTTTCTAAAGTTAACCCTAATTGGTAGTTCTCTTGTAACATTCCATTAATAATATCACATAACCCATTTAGACCTTTTGCAACTTCACCCGTAGCATTATCTATATTTTTCTCAAAATCAAGTTTTGAGTAGTTTTTAAGTGCAGCTAAAATTGTATTGATATTATTATTTACATTTTTAGCATTTGCTTTTATCATATCATTTAGAATATCTTTTAATTCATTTAATGATTCTTTTGAAGAGGTTTTTTCTACTTGAACATCTAGATTTCCATTTTTGATTTTAGTAACTACTTCTTTTACATTTTCAATTAGCAATCTGTCTTTATCAATCCCCTCTTTTACAAAGACTATTTCTTCATCAATTTTTCTTGCCATATTCCCAAATTCATCATTTGTATGAATATTTAGAGGTTCAACTGTATTTTTTGCACCTTTTAAGTATTCAAAGAAGTGATTTAATCCTGATTCAAGAGTATTTATAGGATTTAATAGTTTTTTTAGTAAGAAATATAAAAGTAATAAAATTATGATTAATAATCCCACATAAATAGCTATTTGTTCTAAGATATGTCTATTTATTTCTTTGTATACACCCTCTTTACCTAATTCAACAACCAAATACCAAGAAGGAATAGAAACTTTACTATAAGCTACAAGTTTTTTAACTCCATTTTCAGTAGCTTCTGCAAATTTATTATCTTCATCTGATTTGATACTTTTAAATAATTGACTCTCTTTCTTTAGAAGATTTTTATCTTTGTGAATTATTATATTCCCATCACTTGATAAAAGATAAGCAAACCCATCTTCTCCTAGTTTTAAATTTAATATCTCATTTACAACAGTGTCTAAAAATATATTTGCCCCAACAACACCTATAAATTTCCCATCTTTAACATATGGTGAAAAAACTGTAATAACTAATCTTTTAGTAGTATTATCAACAAAAGGTTCTGTTACACCTGAACTTTGTATTTTGATAGCTTTTTTATACCATGGTCTAATTCGAGCATCATAATTCATAGTTGCTATACTTTTCAAGTCACCATTAAACTTGATTAAGTCACCACTATCTTCCAAGCCTAAATACATACTTGCAAAATCACCTGCTTTTTTACCAAGCATAAGTTGATTTATTAAAACTTTATTATCTATAGTAAGATTTTCATTTTCTATCATATTAGCAACAGAGTTTACTACAGTAATTTTTGATTGAAGATAGTCATTAATAAACTTAGCTGTTTGCTTAGATAAAGCGGATTCATCTTTTTTTACTAATGAAGATTCAGTTTGATACTTACTTGAAGCATCTTTGTATCCAAGTATAAGAAATGAGCAAGAGATACTTATAAATAGCAATACAAGAAGTTTTGATTTTATACTAGAAATATTCATTTTTTTCCTTCGGAAATATGTTTTGTAACAATTATACCTTAGCAATGTGTCATTACTGTGATAAATTTATATTAATTTTATCTTTGATAAAAGACTAAGGCATAAAACACTAAAATTCCAAAAAATCAAAATAAAGATACTTTTTATGACAAAACAATTATTACCCCTAGCTCTAGGTGGTCTTGCTATTGGTACGACTGAATTCGCTATTATGGGTCTACTGCCAGATGTCGCAAATGACTTAAATATAAGTATTCCAGTTGCTGGACACTTAATCTCTACTTATGCTTTAGGAGTAGTTATTGGAGCACCTATTTTGGTTGCTTTAAGTGCCAAGTTTCCTGCTAAAAACATCCTAATAGCTTTTATGGTTCTATTTACATTTTTCAACTTTTTATCTGCTATCGCACCTAATTATTCTACTCTTTTGATATCTAGATTTTTTAGTGGATTACCCCATGGTGCTTTTTTTGGTGTGGGAACAGTGGTTGCGGCAAAACTTGCCCAAAAGGGCAAGTCAGCACAAGCAATTGCCGTGATGTTTACAGGACTTACTATTGCAAATGTTGCCATGGTTCCACTTACCACATATCTAGGTCATACCTTTTCTTGGAGATTTGCTTTTGCTATAGTTTCACTAATTGGATTAATAACAATATTCTCTTTATACAAAAATCTTCCAAAACAAAAAGAGATAAAAACTATCACATTAAAAGATGAATTACAATTTTTTAAGACTATCAAAGCTTGGCACATATTAGCTATCGTAGCAACTGGATTTGGTGGATTGTTTGCATGGATTAGTTATATTGCTCCATTATTAATAAATGTTACAAATTTCGAAGAAAGTAGTGTCTCATACATGATGATTATCGCTGGTCTTGGAATGTTAGTTGGAAATATAGTTGGTGGATATTTAGCAGATAAAAGAAACCCTATAAAAGTAGCAATCTTCCTTTTATCGATGATGGTTTTATGTTTAGTATTAGTATTTTTCCTATCAGAATATAAATTTGCAACTGTTATTCTTACATTTTTATGTGGTGCCTTTGCTATGTCTATTGGGGCACCTATTAATATCATCATGTTAGACAGCGCAAAACATTCTGCTATGCTTGGAGCTGCATTTTTACAAGCTGCTTTTAATGTGGCTAATTCTTTAGGTGCATTTTTAGGTGGTATTCCTTTATTTATGGGATTAAATTACAATTACCCAGCACTAAGTGGTGCATTTATGGCTTTACTAGGAGTTGGACTATGTTTATATTTCCTAAAAAAATATAAATTTGAGGATAAGTTAGCATGACAATACTTGAGCATAAAATTGTAGGCAATGGTAAAAAAAATATCTTAGTCTTACATGAACTCATGGGAGATCACACAAACTTTGATCCAATACTACCTTATATAGATACTACAAACTTCACATACATATTTGTAGACCACAGAGGTTATGGTTTGTCAAAAGATATCCAAGGAGAATACACTTGCAAAGAAGCAGCAAATGATGTAAAAAACCTAATCACAAAACTAAATCTAAAAGAAGTAAATCTTCTAGCCCACTCAATGTCCACAATGATAGCCCAAAAAGTAGCCTTAATAGATGATAGAGTCAAACAACTAATTCTAATCACCCCAATCTCAGCAGCTGGCATAAAAATGAAACCCCATGCGCAAGATAAACTAATCGCTAGTATGAAAAAAA
>TARA_R110002033_G_scaffold802_6_pt1 | contig 59681 bp, 59 predicted proteins | sample TARA_R110002033 | Tara Oceans TARA_R110002033 (sample SAMEA4397051) | marine metagenome | biome: Polar Biome; feature: [SRF] surface water layer (ENVO:00010504); material: water (ENVO:00002006), including particulate matter (ENVO:01000060) such as... | depth 5 m
GGAAATTGATGAGGAACTTCTTAGTGACTTTTTAGCTAGCCAAACTGCAAATTTATCAGATGCCACAAAAAAGAATTATCGTATTGCCCTACTTGGTTTTTTTGGATACTTAGATAAACAAAATGAAGAAAATAATGGGACTGCTTATAGATTTAGTATAGAGCTAAAGAATTGGGGAGGTTTAGGAGGGAAAAGTGGTACTAAACTACCCTCTTTTATGAATAAAGATGAAGTACAAAGATTTATTCATGCAATAGACGAATATCCTTTTAAAAAACCTGATTTAGCAGCAAGAAATAAGCTTATTATTAAAATAATACTTTATACAGGTATTAGAGTTAGTGAAGCTATTAATATTAAAGTAAAAGATTTTACAAGAGATGGTGATGCTTATATTATTCAAGTAAGAGGAAAAGGAAATAAACCTAGAGTTGTAATGATTAAAGAAAAAATCATTAAAAATGATTTAGCTAACTGGCACGAAAATAAATCTTGTAATGAAAATTTACTATTTTGTAATCAAAAAGGTACAAGATTAACTCAGGCATATATAGGTAGATTGGTAGAACAAATACTTTTAAGTGTTGGATTAAGAAAAGAGAAAAATGGAGCACATATGTTAAGGCACACTTTTGCAACGCTTTTGTATCAAAAAAATAGAGATTTAATACTTGTACAAGAATCTTTAGGACACGCAGATATAAATACTTCTAGAATATATACACACTTCGATAAACAAAGACTTAGTCAAACAACAGATATATTTTAATTCAAAGGCAGCAAAAGATTTATATATCTTTTGCCACAAAAAAACAAAATCATTTTTATGTTGCACAGCAACTAAGTTTTTTTACATCTTTACCAAAGGTAATTGCTGCAAGTTTTATTCCTTCGCTAAGTGTCAAATAGGGATGAAATAACTCTTTTAAGTCACTTACTTTTATTTTAAACTGTATTGCCATAGAAATTTCCATTAATAACTCCGAACCTTCGGGAGCTACTACTCTTGCCCCAACTAATGTATCATCATCAATATTACGAATCAATTTAATAAAACCTTTGGTATCTTTTGCAGCGATTGCACGAGGGACATGGCTTAACGGTAAAATTGCAATATCAGTATTGATACCATTTTCTCTTGCTTGTTCTTCATCAAATCCAACACCAGCAATTTGTGGGTCTGTAAAAATTACCCAAGGCAATACTCTAAAATCAGTCTCTTTTTTATCGTTTGTAAACATATTATTTACTGCAAGTTTTCCTTCATAAGCAGCGGTATAAACAAACATATTAGACCCCAATACATCTCCCGCAGCATATATTGTATCTATAGATGTTTGTAAAAACTCATTAACCTTAATTGAGCCATTTTGATTCAAAGAAACTTCAATATCTTCTAAATTCATATTTGAACTATTTGCTTTTCTGCCAGTTGCAATTACTATTTTTTCAGCATTAAAAATTTTATCTTCACCATTAATATTGGATAAAACTGATATTTGTCCATTATTTTCGTTTATTTGCTTAAATTGATTGTTTGTAATAATATCTATACCTTCTTCTTTTAAATGTTTACTAATTTCATTACCAATGCTTGAATCTTCTTTTGAAAGTATTTGAGATGAACGTTGTAAAATAGTCACTTTTGTTCCAAGTCTTGAAAACAGTTGTGCCATTTCTAAAGCTATATAGCTTCCACCCAATACAATAATTGATTTAGGCAGAGTTTCTAGTTCAAAAGCCTCTTCATTTGTAAGATAGTTAACCTGATTAAGTCCATTTATTTTAGGAATGATTGCAGATGCACCTGTAGCAATTAAAATATGTGTTCCAACTATAGTTTGCCCGTTAATTTCAATAGAATTCGAGGATTTAAGTTTTGCATGACCTTCAATCGATTCAAAATTGTCCATATCCTTAATAATATTGATATATTTTTGTTCACGCAAATCAATAACTAATTTACGTTTTTCCTCTATTAAGGAAGAAAAGCTTCCCACTTTTGCTGAGGATTTAATTCCATCAAAAGGAATATTATTAGACTTATGTAATGTTTCTGCTGCACGAATTAAATTTTTTGATGGGACACATCCTACATTTACACAAGTTCCACCTATTTTTAATCCATCATTAACCATAGTAACTTTAACACCCAATTCATTTGCTTGAATTGTTGCTGCAAATGCAGCTGAACCACCACCAATTATAATTAGATGTTTTTCTTCTGCTTTTTCATTAACAATTGATGTTTTAATAACTTTATAATTTCCTATACTATCAATAATATTTGAAATTTTATTTTCATCAATTACTGATTCATCAAAAAAGACAATTGCATTTGATTTTTCAAAACGGGCTATTGATTTATATATACCATTATTTTCTACTAATTTATTCTGTATTGATACAGCACAGTGATCACAAGTCATACCCTCTATTTTAAATTCACACGTTTTCATTTTGCTCTCCATTTAATTATATAAGTTTTATAACAGCACAAATACCATAAAAGATAAAGTTTAAGATTCTATTTCATCCTTATTTTTATCTTTTATTGAATAACATTTTTCTTCTCTTTTATTTAAAGCATAAATTGTCAATGCAACAAAAATACTAAAATAATAGCATCTACAATACCTGTTTTAAGAAGATCTCTTTTCATAACTCAGTCCTTTTATGATAACTCTTTAATCGCCTTTTTTACATCCTTTAGACAACATTTTCCAGATGGATTTTTATGTTCACAATCACAACCTAAACTGTCCATTTTTTCTGAGATATCTTCAATAGCATTTGTTTTACCAAATTTACTTATTTCATCAGATATTTTCTCTTTTGTCCAATTAAAACAGTAACAAACTGTTTTAGGACTTGCCCACTCTTTTAAACCTACTTCTTTTGTTAGATGCTCTTGTTTAATTATCTCATTAGGTTTAAAATAGATAACTTCACAATTTACAGTTTGACAATAAAAAAAATCCTTTACAGATGAGAATTCTTTTAAATACTTATCTTTAACCAAAGATTTAACTGTTATTGCAGATACTTCTTTGGCTTTATTTTTACAAACAGGACAAATATCTTTTGTATGAAAACTTAACATCAATTATCCTTTTCAATTTTTTTATGTGTAGTAGATGTAAAACCTGTTGTATCAATTGCCTTTTTAATATCTTCAATTGTTGTTTTACTACTATCAAACTTTATATTTGCATTTCCAGTTTTATGTGATACTTCTACTTTAACTATTCCATCTTGTGTATGTATTGCATTACCAACGGTAGCCTCACAAGCTGGACAAGTCATATCAGATATTTTCACATCATAAGTAACTATATTTTTTTCTTGAACAATTACAATATCTTTTTTACTTTCCTCTTCTATGAAGTAATTTCCATAATAAGGAAAAGATATAGTAACAATTGCAAACAGTGTTACTAAAGATAAGAATGTTTTTGTTCTTACAAAACTTACTTTCTCTTGGGTTTCACACTCACAAGAAATTTGTTCTTTTGGTTTTAATTTTTCCCACCAAACATAAGCTAATACTAATACAGTTAATCCTATAAAATAAGGTCTAAATGGGTCTAACCAAGAAAAAGTTGAAGCTAAACCAGCAGAACCTGCCAATACAGCTAATACAGGAGTTATACAACATAACGATGCCCCAATAGAAGCTAAAATACCTGTTAAAATTTTTTTATCCATAACCTTACTCCTTAATACTGTTTTTTAAAAAGTGTTTAATATCATCATTAATAAAATAAAAAATAGTTGCTCCATTTCTTACATTATCAATTACATTACCATCTTTTAATTTTCTTAAATGCTGTGAAGTTGCTGATTGACTAATATCTAAAATATCACTAATATCACAGACACATAGTTTTTCATAGTTTATTAATAGATAGACAATTGAAAGTCTAATTTCATTGCCTACTAAAGAGAAAACGTCACTTTTCTTTTTAAGCAAACTTTTTTGTTCTTTTATTAAAATTTGAGCCTGATTGATTAGTTCATAATCAACTTCTTTTCTGATACATTGTGGGTTTATATTCATTGTATATCTCCTTTATTTAAACATATTATAATATTCTAATATGTAGGGTTTGTGTAGAAGATATTTTCACTTATCTATTATGTAATAACTTTTGATATAATAGACGAGTAAAAAGGGACAATAATTGGATAATAAATGGTAGGTAATTTAGGTATATTTTTTATAGCAGCTTTTTTTGAGATATTTGGCTGTTTTGCTTTTTGGTTGTATTTTAGAGTTGATAAAACACTGTGGTGGCTAAGTATTGGAGTTATTTCATTGATGCTTTTTGCTTATGTATTAACAAAAATAGATGTTGAAAATGCAGGAAGAGTTTATGCTATATATGGTGGAATTTATATTGTAGCTTCTTTAATATGGCTTGTTTTAGTTGAAAAAGAGAGCTTTAATAGATGGGATATTTTAGGTGCAATCTTTGCAATAATTGGTGCACTTATTATATTTATTGGAAATAGAAGTAGTTAGAGTAAAAGAGTATTAGATAAAAACTATACTCTTTTAAAAACTATTTTTCACTAAAATCTACTTTTCTAAATTCAATTAAGTTCTATAAAATTCTATAATACATTGGAGCCACATTAATTTTTATGGTGAATATGATTTTACAAAATTAGATAGAAAAGATACGAAATATATTAAAGATAAAGATTATTCTCAATTAAAGATTTAAGTTCATTTTAAGTGATTTGGCACCATTTAGTACCTTTATGCAGAAGTACCCCTTTAACTAAATCTTTTATAATAGCTGCCAATTTATCTTTATCGTTAACATTTGAATTACTAAGTGAAGTTAGTTTATTTCGAATAAATCTCTCAATCCAAAAGAGAAGTGTTTTCTCAAAACTATCACAGAAGTCTAAATCATATCGCATACAAGTCCTTTAATATTATAGTTTGAAAATTATAGTTTTCAATACTAAATAACATATTTAATTAAATTATCTATCTTTTTAAGTTCTTTGAAAAATCAACTATATATTGAGCTATTTCATCCAAATGGACAATATCTTTAACCGCTCCAGCTTCAATTGCTTTTTTAGGCATTCCAAAAACTACACAACTTTCTTCATTTTGAGCGATTGTATAAGCACCATTATCAAACATCTCTTTTATTCCTATCATTCCATCATCTCCCATTCCTGTCATCATCACAGCCATAGCAGAACTCCCTATAGTATTATTTACAGATCTAAACATAATATTTACACTTGGTTTATGATGTGATATTCTTATTCCATCAATAAGTTTTGTAAAGTATTCATTTCCTCTTTTTTCTATACTCAAATGCATATTACCAGGAGCTAAAAAGGCTTTACCTTTTTCTAGTTTCATTCCATCTTTTGCCTCACAAACATCAAGAGCTGATTCTGTATCTAATCTTTGAGCAAATGATCTTGAAAACCCATAAGGAATATGTTGAGTAATAACTATTGGAGGTAAATCATTCGGTAATGATTTAAAAACTCTTAAAAGAGATTCAACTCCACCTGTTGATGAGCCAATTGCAATAACTTTTATACCACCTAATCTTGCAGGAGCTGATTTAAGCAACTCATCTGGATGATTTTTTGTGTTAGTTTCTACTTTACTTGTTTTCTTTTGAATAAATTGTGCTTTAGGTTTTTTTAGTGTATATTGTTTCAATAAGAATGTAAGATTTAGTAAATTATCTTTAACTCTTGATTGAAAGGACATCATTGATTCCCCATTAGCAGGTTTTTCTATATATCCAACAGCACCATCATCAAAGATATCATTTCCCCTTGCACCCTCACCTGATACTACTACAGCTGGCATAGGATGAAGTCTCATTAGGTTTCTTAGAAAAGTAACTCCATCCATTTTGGGCATATTTATATCAATAGTTACCATATCTGGTTCAAATTTTTTGATTTTTTCTCGTGCATCAAAAGCATCAACAGCTTCATCAATAACTTCAAACTCATCGATAGAATTAATAATATCTTTTAAAATTCTTCTCATTGATAATGAATCATCAATTACTATAACTGTATACATTCAATACTCCTAAAATAGTTCAATGTCCATCTCAGGAGCTGGTTCTGGATCATTACCAAATAAATCCACCCCACCAACATACTCTTTGAGAACTGGTGCTTTTGTAATTTCCACTTGTAAAGATTTTTCTTCTTGGATAACTTTAGTATCTGTTTCATTTTTATTTGTTACTTTAATAAATGTTTCAAATTCATTAGTCATCAAAATCAATCTAGCATGATCACCTCTTGTATGTTCAGAAAGTATTTTAAATCCTTCTGATTTACAAAAATCTTTAGCAAATTCAACATTTCTATGTCCAATTGAATTAATACTACTAGCCATAAGTTGCATAATATCTGCACCACCAGAAATTTTTGCTCTTAAATCTTTCTTTTGGCATCCTAGTTTATACATTTCATTTAACATAGCTTCAACTGAATAAAGTCCATATTTCATATCTTCATTTGAATTATTAGTAGTTGGCAGTAAAAAATGGTTCATTGCTTTTATTTTTTTAGCTGTATCATAAAACATAATAGCAACACACGAACCAAGTAAAGTTTTAAAAGCGACATTATCATTATCTGAACTAACTGCAAATTCCCCACCAATTACAGTATGTGCTCTATATCCTTTAATTACTTGAGTAGAAAGGTTATTAGAGATTTTTTCAATGCTTCCATCTTTATGACCTAAAATTATCAAGATACTTCCTTCTCTTTAATAAAAATATTTTGCCCTATTCTTCTAACATAAGCTTCAAGTTTACCAGGACTTTCAGAATGCCCAATATATAGTGTTCCCCCAATTTTTAGATGTCTAAATAATCTAAATAAAATCTTTTCTTGGTCTATCGCAGAAAAATAAATTAGTACATTTCTACAAAATACTACATCAAATTGATTTTTTGAAAAAGGATAATTAGCATCATTTAAATTCATAACTTGAAAAGTAACCATTTTTTGGAGTTCTGGTTTGACTTTTATAAGAATCTCTTCCGATGCTAAGTTCTTCTCAACTCTTTTTTTAAAGTATTTTTGAGGCTTTAACCAACTTGGAAACTCTTTTGAACTTTTTGAAAATCTATATATACCATTTGCAGCATATTGAAGTACATTAGTATCAATATCTGTTGCAATAATTGATGCATTTATTCTTTTACCTAATTCTTCTTGAGTTTCTAAAATAGTCATTGCCATTGAATATGGTTCTTCTCCAGTTGATGAAGCAGAACAATATAATTTTATATCTTGATTATGTTTCAATAACTCAGGTAAAACTCTATTTTTCAAATCAGCAAAATGAAATTCTTCTCTAAAAAAATGCGTTTTATTAGTTGTAAAAGCATTTATAAATTCTGTTTTATAATTACCCTCTTTAATAGCATCCAATAAATCATCCAAAGAACCTTGGAATGAAGCATTCCTCTTTAATTTATGAAGTCTATTCGAAATCATAATATCTTTATTTTCGGTAAGTGTTATACCTGTAAAAGAGTATAACAACTCTTTTACTTTTTCATGTAAATGTAAAGTATCATCCATTCTTATGAAGCTTTAACTATACCTAATTCTTTTTCTTTTTTGATTTGTGCATTAATAATACCTAATACATCTAAAATCAATCCAATACTTCCATCACCTCTAACAGTTGCAGCACCTACACCTTGAACTGGTCTAAAGTTTTTATCTAAAGGTTTTACAACTACTTGATATTGATTTAAAAATTCATCAATAGCAATTGCAATTTTTGTATTACCTTGTTTTACTACTATTAACATTCCATCTTCAAGTTTAGGATATCCTGGTTCTACTCCAAAAAGTTTATGAAGTTTTACAATTGGAATAAATTCTTCTCTTAACATTAATAAATCTTGTGCACCATCACCAATTTTTTTAATCATTTCAGAAGTTGGTTGTAATGATTCAACAATAGAGTTTAAAGGTAAAATATATCTTTCTTCACCAACTGCTATATCAAGACCATCAAGAATTGCAAGTGTTAATGGTAACATAATAGTAATAGTAGTACCACCACCAATTGTAGTATCTAAATTAATTGCACCACCTAGTTTATGAATATTAGTTTTAACAACATCCATTCCAACACCACGTCCTGAGATATCTGTAACTTGATCAGCTGTTGAAACCCCTGCTCCAAATACTAACATTGCTTTTTCATTATCTGTCATTTTAGATAATTGATTTTCATCAATCAATCCATTATCTAGAGCTTTTTGAGCAACTCTTTCTCCATCAATTCCTTTACCATCATCTTCAATTGTAATAATCATTTGACCATTAGCTTGTTCTGCTGAAATAATTATTTCACCCATTTCATTTTTACCTGCGGCTACCCTATTCTCAGGTGTTTCAATACCATGGTCTAATGAGTTTCTAATAATATGCATTAAAGGATCTGTCAATCCTTCAATCATAGCTTTATCAATCTCAACATTATCACCAAAATGTTTGAAATCGACTTTTTTATTTAGTTTTTTAGAGATATCTCTTACAACTTTTGGAAATTTAGAATAAATTGATTCCATAGGTACCATTCTTATACTCATGATTGAATCTTGCATATCTCTAATATGTCTTTCAAGTTGTTCCAATCTTTCATATACAGAATTTTGCACTTTGTTATCTTCTATAGAAGAAGTAAATTGTTTTAACATTGCATTTGTAATAACAAGATCACCTACATTATTCATTAGTAAGTCAATTTTATCAAGGTTTACTCTAATGTTATTAGTTGCAGCTGCAGGTTTCTTTTCTTCTCTGTTTCGTGCTACTGCAGCTGGTCTAGCAGCAGCTGGTGTACTTGCAGGTGCAACTGCTTTTGTATTTGGAGTTGAAGTTTCTTTTGACGCTTCTACTTTTGGTGTTTCTTCTTTTTCTGGCGCTTTTATAGTTGCAGTTGGTGTAATTTCTTCTGCATCATCAAAAAATCCAAAATTCTCATTATCTGAACTTTCTTGAGTAGATGTATTTGAGATTTTAATATTATCATTAAAAAATCCAAAAGAATCATTTTCTAATGAATCTTCAACATCAATATCATCTTCAAATATCCCATATGAACTAGAATTTAAGCTAATTTCTTCATTAGAAGTTTCTGATGGAGTAATTTCCTCTTGTATCTCTTCTTGAGCAACCTCAATTGGTGCTTCATGTTGTTGAGAAGCAGACTCTCCATTAATATATGCTCTTATTTGAACTAAAAGATCAGAAGTCATTGACTCAAAAGTATCTCTGTCAATATCTTCCGCAACTTCTAATTCTAAAATCTCTTTCATAACATCCATACAATCAATTAAAACACCTGCCATTTCTGGAAGATATTCTATTTGATGATTTCTCAATTTATCCATCATATTTTCAACATCATGAGTAAACTCAGCAAATATTGGAAGTTCTACAGAAGCACCACTACCTTTAAGTGTATGTACATCTCTAAAAAGTTGACCCATTTCTTCTTCGGTAAGAGAGCCATTTGTTTCAGCTTCTAATAAAACATTATCAGCAGATTCAAAAAGTTCTACTGCTTCTTCTAAAAACATCTCTCTATATTTCGATATATCAAAACCAGACATAATAACACCTTTCTATCTATTTAAAACTATATTAACAGCTTTTAGTAATTGATCTGGAACAAATGGTTTTACAATCCAACCAGTAGCTCCTGCCGCTTTCCCTTTTGCTTTCATATCATCACTTCTTTCAGTTGTTAAAACTAAAATAGGTTTTGTTTTATATTTATCTACTTTTCTTAGTTCACCAATTAATGTTAATCCATCCATATTTGGCATATTAACATCTGTAATAATTAAATCAAAGTTATTTCCATTTGCTTTTTCTAAACCGTCTACACCGTCTACTGCTGCAATTACATCACTATATCCACCCTCTTTGAGAGCGTATGTTAACATGTCTCTTAACATAGTCGAATCATCCACTATTAAAAGCTTTGCCATAGTATTTCCTTAATACGAAAAAATAATATTTATAAATAATAACTAAAGAACTATTAAATTAGTATAAAAATCAAATATTAGCTGAAGCTAACTCAATTCTATCTCTACTAACTTTTAATACTTTTAATTCTACTTTATCACCAACACTTAAAACATCAGAGACATTTTTTACTCTCTCTTTAGATATTTTAGAAATATGTAACAGACCTTCACCACCTTTTGGTAGTTTCATAAATGCACCAAAATCAACTATTCGCTCAACTACACCTTCTAAAACCTCTTCTTCTTTATATAAAGAATCAAAGATAATTTTTTCATTTTGTTTTCTTGAAGGAGCATTATCTGAAATTGTTTTAATATGTGCACAAGCGTCTAATACATTCTGTTTATTATCACCAGCAACTTTAACATTACCACTATCTCTATCCAAATCAATAGATACAGAGAACTTTTCAATAATTTCTTTAATTGTAGAACCTGCTTTACCAATAACTACCATGATTTTGCTAGGATCAATTGCAAATTGTTCCATTAATGGTAAGGCTGGACTTGGAACAATTTCAGCAGATGCTTCTTCCATAAGAGTTAAAATATGTTCTCTACCCTCTTTTGCTTGTAAAAGAGCCTCTTTTAGAACACTTAACTCTATTCCACCAAGTTTAATATCCATTTGTAACGCAGTAATTCCTGTTTTTGGACCAGCAACTTTAAAATCCATATCTCCATCATGATCTTCTAATCCCATGATATCTGTTAATACACAATGTTTATCACCTTCAACAACCATACCCATAGCAACACCTGCAACTAAAGCTGATATTGGTACTCCTGCTGCTTTTAAAGCTAGAGAACCTCCACATACTGTTGCCATTGATGAAGAACCATTTGACTCTAAGATTTCAGATACTAATCTAACTGTATCTCCAAAATCCCTATCAATAGTAGCTTCTAATGCTCTTTTCCCTAAATTTCCATGTCCTAATTCTCTTCTTCCTACACCAAACATAGGTTTTGCTTCACCTACAGAAAATCCAGGGAAATTGTAGTGAACCATGAAATTTTCCATAGAAGTTGATTTTTCATTTAATGTTTCAAACATTTGCCCATCTTTAGCACCTGCTAAAGTTGCTACAACTAAGGCTTGGGTTTCACCTCTTGTAAATAAACAAGAAGAGTGAGCAGATGGTAAGATATTTGTTTCAATAGATATAGGTCTAACAGTTTTTAAACCTCTTCCATCAGCTCTTACATGCTCATTTACAATCATTGCTCTTACAACTTCTTTTTTTACAATTGAAACTGCTTCATAAACATTTTCAAAAGGAAATTCATTTGAAGTACAATAATCATCTTTTGCAATTTTTTTAGCTAAATCTTTTAACTCAGTTGCTCTTTCACTTTTTGCCAATTTTTTAACTGCATCTTTTACATCATTTAAATATGTACTTTTTACATGCTTTATCAAATCTTCAGGAATGGTAAATTCAACTAATTCAACCTCGTGCTTTTCTTTACAAACATTTTCGAAGCCAGTTTCATATGTTTCATTAGCTTCTTTTAAAGCTATTTGAGCAACTGAAATAGCTTCAACTAACTCTTCTTCTGTCATTTCATTTGTTTTATGAACTTTTGAAAAAGCTTCAATGTCTACTTCAACCATATCTTCAGATGAAATAGCTCTCATCTCAATCATAAGAAGTTCATCTTTAGAACCTGCTACATATAAATCTAAAGTTGAATTTACCATATCCATAACATTTGGATTTACAATATATTCTCCGTCAATTTTTGCAACTCTAACACCTGCAACAGATTTTTTTACAGGGATATTAGAAGTATATAAAGCAGCACTTGCAGCATTTAAAGCTAATGTTTGTAAATCAACATCTTTATCTGCACTTAAAACCATAACTGTAATTGTTGTAGGATAAACATAACCTTTTGGGAAAAGTGGTCTTAAACTTCTATCTATAATTCTTGAAGTCAAAGTTTCTAATTCACTTGGCTTACTCTCTCTTTTGAAAAAACCACCAGGAATTTTTGCTGCCGCATATGCTTTTTCAATATATTGCACTGTCAATGGAGTAAAATCTTCAGTACCAGGATTATCAAACTCACTTACAACTGTTGCTAATACAACTGCGTTACCACATTTCGCTAAAACTGACCCATTAGCTTGTTTTGCAACTTTATTAAACTCAAAAATCTCATCTTTTCCATTTAATTCAAATTCGCATACTGTTGACATAATTATTTATCCTTTATATTTTTAATATCTTCAAATGTTACCTCTTCTAACTCATTATAATAATAATTAATTGAGATAAAATGATCTAAACTTTCTACATAATACAAATCATCAGCAATAGATTCAATTGTTTGTATACTAGCATTTGGTAGTATAGGAATTGCAACTGAAACTGATTTTGCACCTAAATTAATAGCTGTTTTAATACAAGCCATCATTGTAAGCCCTGTATTTAATCCTTCATCAACAAGAAGAATATTTTTATCTTTAATATCTTTTATTCTTTCTCCTGATCTAAATTTACTTAATTTATTTAAAATCATACTTTCATATACATATTTTGACTTTGAATAAATAAAATCTAAACTTAAATCAAAAGAACGGGCTAGTTCTTCATGAATTACAACCTCTTCACTCTCTGTTACAATTGCAATTTCACACTCTTCATTATTTGGAGCTAATACTTTTTCAGTAAAAAGTATTTTAAACTGAGCATCTAATTTTTTTGCAATTATTTTAGCAATTGAAAATCCACCAAAAGATGAAGCAACAACTGTCCAATCTTCTAATCTCATCTTTTCTATTGGTAAAATTTCAATTAATTTATTAGCAGCATCTTCTCTATTTCTAAAATATATTTTACTTCCACTGCATTTTACTTCAAAATCATTCAATTATTTATTATCCTCTTTAACTGTATATTGTTGTTTTAACCCACCAATTGGTTTTAGTGTTAATTCAAGAAAAACTATGTCTTGTCTTCGAGAGTTTCTTATTGTTGAAGAAGATGGAGTTATCTCTTTAATATAACTTAAGTCTAAACTCCAACATTTGTCATTGATTCCCAAAATAAAAGCTTGTTTATTTCTTAGTTTTTCTTCTATATTATAATTTTCCTGATATGTAAATTTATAATCTTTATAAAAAGTAAATCCAGTGTTTAAAGTATAAGATGATAGCTCTTCTTTTCCCGAATTTGGAGTATTCTTAGACATATAATGTGTTGCATTAAAAAAATAGTTTTCATAGTTAAATGAAAAACTTGTAGATGATTCTGTTAATTTATTATCTAAATTACTATATACCATTCTATTTGAAATACTTCCTAAGAAATAATTATATCTAATTTCATTCTCTAAATCACCTAGCTCTGTATTATTAAAGTCATCATAAATTACTGATTGACTAATTTTGTGATTAATTATCTCTTTTAAGTCTTCAATATCAGTCCATGACTGATTTAGTGAAAAAGTTATGGTTTTAGTTGTTTTTGATAAAGGAAAAGGAGATAATTCACTTGAAGTATTAGTTAATGGATAAATATCACCTTTAGATTTTACAACATTTGGTATTACAAAATCTGTATTAAAGTTAATTGTATGAATTCCACTATCATATTTTTTTACTAAGTTAGTATTTAATGTAACTTTATGTCTATTCTCTAAAAAAGTAGCATTTTTATAATTACTATTACCATTTGAGTAATTGATTTTTGAGACAGTAACTTCTTCTTGTAAAATTACTCTTAAATAATCATCAAACATAGAAAAGCTATAAGAAATAGGAACATTTAAATCAGTTTTTACAGCATCTATTCCTGTTTGTCTTGTATAATTTGTAGATTGTAAATCAGCCGAATATAGAAGTTTATCTAAAAATAAATTATCACTAAAAGAGTGTAGTTGTACCTGTGGTAATTGTTGTAATGTAGTTTTATTAGAATCTAAATCTGTATCCATATAATGTCTTAAATATGTTCCAAAATAGTAATCACTATTTTTATAATAATAATTAACTTTTGACTCTACTTTTTTCTCAACTGATGAATTTTTTTGACTATTATCTTCTAAGTTGTAATATTCAATATCGTTTAACCATTTGATTGATGCATACAATCCATCATCACTCTCATTTCCACTAAAAATACTATTTCTTATATAATCAACACTCCAACCAAAATGATTATCATTTCTTAAAGAATTTTTTGTAACATAGTCATCTTTTTCTTTAAAATAACCACTTCCTATTTTCAAAATAGAATCTGGAGAATCAGCATATCTGTAATATGCATACATCCCATACCCTCTATCTAGTCTCACTTGTGGAATAAGTTCAATATCATAATTGTCTTGTGGAGCTATAAAAATTGGTTGAGAGTATAAAAAACCTTCACTTGATGAATACCCAACTGTTGGTCGTAAAAGTCCAGTTCTTCTAGTTTTATCTGTTGAAAATCCTATATAAGGAGTATACATTACTGGAATATCTTTTATATAAAGTCTAGCGTTATATGCATTTAACCATTGGTCTTTTGTATCATAATCTGCACTAGAAAACCTTATATTCCAGGCAGGATCAATACAATCACAACTTGACATAATAGAATCTTTAAAATGGTAAGAATCTTTTTCTTTATTTGCATCGTGAGAAGTTACCCATAATTGTGATTTGTTGTCTAAAAGAAGTATTGGGTTTTCTGTTACACTTTCATCATTTAAATCAACAAAAGCATAATCACTTTGGGTTTGAATTATATTATCTTTTAAAATTACAACATCATCAAAAAGTTCTAAAGTACCATTTTCTTTATCATAAATTACTTTTTGTGCGGATATATAATATTTAGGAGAAAATATTACTACATCACCCTTTGCTATTACTATATTATCTTTACTATTTAGGTCATTAGACAGTATCTGAAGTTTTTCTTTTTGAAAATCTTTTGAATATAAACTACCAAGAAGTATTGGCAAAATTAGAAGTGTTTTATGCATTTACAACCAATGTTTTTGAAATTTTATCATGAAATGTTTGTTTACCATCGTTAAAAAATGCGAATATAAAGCCAATATAAAAAAACATTTCGCTTAAAATTCTACCAAATGATCTTAACGCAGATTGTATCAAACTAATTTTAGAAAAGTCATCATAATCAATAACTCTTATCTTTGCTACTATTTTACCAAGTGTAGCACCATAATACCATACAAAAAATGTTTGATAAACAAACTTTAAAACTAAAACTTGAAAAACAAATTTATTCATTAGAATTAAAACTGTAGTTAAATCACTACCATTATTAACAATAGTATCCCAAAATATGGCCAACACAATAAATGTAATTAACATATCATCAATTATAAATGCTATTATTCTAGAGTTAATTGTTGCAAGTTCAAAATTATCAGTGTTTGTTTGCTTATCTATCATAAAACTACTTTAATGCTTGATATGCGATATCTGTTCTACATTTTTTGCCAGCAAAATGAACTTGCCCACAAAGTGCATAAGCTCTATCTCTTGCTTGTTTTATTGTTGTACCAAACCCAACACAAACTAAAACTCTTCCACCTGTTGCAAAAAGTTTATCATCTTCTTTTTCAACTCCGGCATATGAGATATGTGTATTATTTAAAATATCTTCATCTACTATTTCATCTACTATTATTTCAGCAGGCTCACTTGAACTATATGGATAATTTTTACTAGCCATAACAACACCAACACTAAACTCATCTTTTATTTTAATATCTAATGATTTTAAATCTTTTGTTGCACCTTTATAAAAAAGTTCAGAAACAGGAGTTTCTAATAAAGGCATCAAAATTTCACACTCAGGATCTCCAAATCTTACATTATATTCTAATATAATTGGTTCACCTTTTACTACCATAACACCTATAAAAAGAACACCTTCATATGGAGCTCCTTCTTTTTTCATTCCTTCTAGAGTTGGTTTAATAACTCTTTCTTCAACTTTCTTATAAATGTCATCATTTACTAAAGGAGTTGGAGCATATGCTCCCATTCCACCAGTATTTGGTCCTGTATCACCATCCCCTATTCTCTTATGATCTTGGGCAGCTGGTAATACTTTATAATTTTCACCATCACAAATGGCAAAAATTGATAATTCATAACCATCTAAAAACTCTTCTACAACAACAGAGTTTCCAGCATCTCCAAAAGATTCACCGCTTAGCATATCTGAAACTGCTTGTTTTGCTTCATCTTTTGATTCGGCAATGATTACGCCCTTCCCTGCACATAGTCCATCTGCTTTTACTACTATTGGTGTATTTTCCATATTAGCAATGAAACTATGAGCTTCATTTTCATTACTTGTTTCTATAAATGCAGCTGTTGGAATATTATATTTTTTTAATATATTTTTCATATAAACTTTTGAACCTTCAAGTCTAGCAGCTGCAGCACTTGGTCCAAAAATAGTTAAATCATTCTCTTTAAAAATATCTACAACTCCATCTACTAAAGGAGCTTCTGGTCCAACAATTGTTAAATCTATTTTATTATTTTTTGCCCATAAAGCTAATTCTTTATAATCTTTAATATTTATATTAGTACCTAAATTCTGTGTAGCCCCATTTCCTGGCATAAAATATATATCGTGTTTATTCTCTTTAGATATAGCTAATCCAATAGAGTACTCTCTACCACCGCTACCAAGTATTAAAATATTCACTATGATTTTCCTTAATAATTGTAAGTTATCCAAGTAGCCGTTAACCATCAAACCGGCCCTAAAAGCCAACTCTAGCACATAAGAACTAATATTTTAGGAGCAGAAATACTAAAAGCAAACGCTGCACACCATATCGTTACATTACGCACAAAAAAACAGTATCGGACCCTCAACGATGGAAATCCCGAACTACTTAGATAGTATTATTTTATCTAATTATGATTGAATTAAAGATTAATTTTATTGAAATGTTTTTGCAAGTTCAATACATGCTTCAATTGACTGAGTAGGAGAAGTTTTATATTTTATATTTTTAGGCATATATTTTGCAGTTGTATTTCCTATTACCACAGCTTTATAAGTCTCATCCCAAGCTATTTTGTCAAAAAAACACTTCACACAAGAAGGGGAAGTGAAAATTATAATTGAATTTAAAGCAGGAACTTTTAAATCTTTTTTATTGCAAATAGTTTTATAAACTACTAGTTCTTCTACATTTATTTTATTATCTTTCAAAATGTTAAATAATTTTGAAACACTCTTTTCACCTTTTACATATAAAACTTTTTTATTTTTTAATAAAGGAATTAATTCATCAGCAAAATTATCTCCATGGGAAGAGACACCTGTAAAAACTACATTTGAGTTATATTTTTTTAAAATATCAGAAGTCTTTTTAGCTATTGCATAAGAAGCTAAGTTAGTCCAAGGTAAAGAGGCCTTATCAAGGGCATAAATAGCATTTTTTGATGTAAAAATCAAAGAATCATATTCTTTCAAATTTATATTTATATCTAAATACTCTATATCAAATACCGGAAGATTTTCTACCCCTTCATATTTTGCATTTGATAGTAAAATTATATTATTCATTTATTTGTAGGTTCTCTTTTTGAATTTTATTTATTGCCAAATCCATATTCTTATAAATATGGGTACTTTTAAATATCTCACTATCTTCAATCTTTACAAGTCTTCTTCTATCTCTTTCTTTTACAACTAAAGAAACATCAATATTATAATCTTTTAATAAGTTAATGATTTCTTCAATTGTAATAATTGCAGAAATATCTAAAAAAGGGATATCCCTACAATCAATAATAATATATTTAGCTTTTAAAACTTTTTTTATTCTTCGTTCAAGTAGCATAGCACTTCCAAAGAAAAAAGCTCCATCAATTCTTAATATTCTTATTTCACTATTATCAATATCTATATCAAAAGGACTATCTTTAAAGGCTTTTATTGTTTGAATTCTTGTCTCTTTTGATATTTTATAAACAGCTGATATTGCTGCAAAAGTAATACCTGCACCAACTGCCATAATTAAATCAACAAATACAGTTAATAATAAAACGGTAATCATAATTAGTATGTCATTTTTATGTAAAACTTTCATGATTCTAAAAAATCTATAATCTATAATATCAACACCAACTTTTATCAAGATTCCAGATAAAACAGCCAAAGGAACTTGTGAAGCGTATTTAGCAAAAAAGACAACAGTAATTAAAAGCATAATAGAGTGAGTCATTCCAGAAATTCTGGTAACTCCCCCACTTTTTATATTAATTACAGTTCTCATCGTAGCCCCAGCACCTGGAATTCCTCCAACAAAAGCACATAAAGAATTACCAATTCCCTGCCCTATTAACTCTTTATTTGGTCTATGTTTAGTTTTAGTCATAGAATCTGCTACTAAGGATGTTAGTAAAGTATCAATTGTTCCTAATAAAGCTAAGGTAAGAGCATACATTAAAATATCTTTTAATTTTAAAATATCAAAATTAAAAGGTAAAACAAAATTAGGCAAAGATGTTGGGATTTCACCTATTACTTTAATGTCATATCCATAATAAATACTAAAAGATGTCATAACTATTAAAGCAATTAGGGCAGAAGGAATAATTTTTGTAATAACTTTAGGAGTTAAAAACATAATTATTAGTGTAAGATAAGCGATTATTAAAGAGTCATTATTCGCTAACTGAAAAGTATTTGGAATTTCTATTAAAGTTTGAATTACAGAACCATAACCATCAACTCCTAAAAAAGGATTGATTTGTAAAATGATGATAATAATACCAATTCCAGTCATAAATCCAGAAATAACAGGATAAGGAATAAATTTAATCCATTTCCCAATGCCAAAAATACCAAAAGAGATTTGAATTAATCCTGCTAAAAATATCACCGTCATAACTGAAGCTAAATCATCTTTAAAAGCAATTATAGCAGCAGCTGTGATAACTGTCATAGGACCAGTTGGTCCTGATATTTGAGTTGGTGTTCCACCAAATAAAGCTGCAAAAAAACCAAGTATAATGGCTCCATAAATACCAGCTTCAGCCCCTGCTCCACTTGCAACTCCAAAAGCTAAAGCTAATGGCAAAGCTACAACTGCTGCAGTTACTCCCCCTAAAATATCATTTTTAATATTTTTAAACAAAAACTTACCCTTTGTTTATTAATTTGTCTCTTCGTCCTCTTCTCTTTGACCTTTTTTACGAGTTAAAATATGAATAGGTGTCCCTTCAAAGTTTAGTTGTTCTCTTAAGATATTTATTAAATATCTTTTATATGAGAAATGCAGTAAATTTGGTTTGTTCATAATAAGTGCAATTCTTGGAGGTTTAGTCTCAAATTGTGTTGTATAATATATTCTTAAATATGCACCATTTGGACTTGGAAGTGCATGTCTGATTAGTGCATGTTCTATTATTCTATTTAGTTCAGATGTAGAAATTCTTTGACTATAATTTTCAAAAATTTCAATCAATTTATCTTTTAGCTTATCAATACTTCTACCAGTTTTTGCAGATACTGCAATTATTGGAGCATAATATAAAAATTTAAATTTGCTTCTAATAGTTTCTTGTATTTTTTGGAATGTATCCATATTCTCATCCCATTTATTTAAAACAATTATTGTTCCTAATCCATACTCATCAACTAATCCAGCAATTTTTTCATCTAAATCAACTAATTCAGAAGAAGCATCTAAAACAACTAAAGCTAAATTTGCTTTTTCAAGCATCTCTTTAGTTCTCATTAAAGCAAATTTTTCAATTCCTTCAATACTTCCTCTTCTTCTTAAACCTGCTGTATCAACAAAAGTAATATTTTTATCTTTATATTCAAAAGACTCATCAACAGGATCAATTGTAGTTCCTGCTATTGGAGAAACTACTGATCTTTCTTGTCCAATCAAAGCATTAAGAATAGATGATTTACCAACATTAACTCTACCAATAATAGCTACTTTAATATTATTATCATCTACTTCTTCTTCAACTATTTCATCTTCTAAAGGATATTCTCCTTCAGCATATTCAGCATCATTTTCATCTAAGATTTCTCTATTTATAATAACTTCACTCTCTGGTAATTCAGGTAATACATTATAAACCCAATCAAATAAATCTTTTGTACCTCTATTATGAGAAACAGATATTCCAAAAAGATTTTCATCTTTAATACCAAATTCAAAGAACTCCCAAAGTCTCTCTTTTTCTTTATCATTATCGATTTTATTTACAACTAAAGCTAATTTTTTTCCTAAAGCTTGAAGCTCATAAAATAATTCTTTATCTTTTTCATCTGGAAGCTTTTTACCATCTACCATAAAAAGTATTATATCAGCCTCTTTTGCAGTCTCTACAGCTTTTCTTTTTACTGTTGAAAAGATTGCATCATTTGTTTCATCAATACCACCTGTATCTAACATCAATGCTTTTTTATCAAATATCTCTACTTCATGTTTTCTAACATCTCTTGTTGTTCCTGCTTGATCTGATACTATTGCTATTCTTTGTTTTGCTATTCTATTAAATAGTGAACTTTTACCAACATTTGGTTGTCCCACTAGTGCTATTTTTTTTAATTCATCTCTACTATTAATTACTTGCATCTATTTCCTAATTTTTTCAATTTCGTATTATAACAAAAAAAAGGGCGTTAGCCTCAAGACTAACACCCTTTTTTAATAATTCGTTAAAAAATTTTAGTATAAACCAAATTTTCCTTCGTCACTTGTTTTATATAATACTCTCATATTATCATCTTTGTCATAGAAAACTTTAAATGCAGAACCAGAAGATTTTAAGTCAATTAATGCTTCTTCAATATCAATTGGTTTGTATGAAGTCAATCTAACTGGAATTATTTCAGCTTCAAGTCTATCTAATTCATTTGCAATTGCATCTTCAATTTCTGTAGAAACAACTTCTGAAAGTTTAGTAGCTTTGTGAGTACTTACTTTATCATGGTGTCTTCTTAATACTTTTGAAACTCTATCAACTGCAATGTCAACCGCAGAATATAAATCTTTATCTTTTTGTTTTACAACAATTGTATCTAAATGTGCTACATTGATTGTAAATTCGAAAACGAATACAGGTTTACTATTTCTCTCTTCTTTATCAATAATAGAATTAACTGAAATAATATCTAAGTTATACTTTTTAAAAATTTCTACTGAACTATTTACATAGTCTTTTATCGCATCTGTTAATTCTATGTGTCTTCCTACAATACTTGTATTCATAACATACTCCTTAGTCTTAATATAATTAATATAATAACACAATGATTATTAAAATAATAATAAATTTCAATTATTATTTAATAATTAAAGTAATATCTCTCGATTCCCTTTTGCATTAACTTCTGATAAGACACCTGTCATTTCAAGTTGTTCTACAATTGTAGCCGCTCTGTTGTAACCGATTCTTAGTTTTCTTTGTATATATGATATAGAAGTCTTTTTATCAGTTAATACAACTTGTTTAGCATCTTCATAAAGTTCATCTAAAGATGACATATCACCGCTTGAAATTGCAGTTCCATTACCATCTTTATCTTTGACAAAATTCATATCATATTCAACTTCTCTTTGTGATTTTAAGAAGTCAACAACTTTTTCTATTTCATCTTCTTTTGACCATGGAGCATGAAGTCTTACAAGTCCTGAACTTCCAGGAGGTGTAAATAACATATCTCCTCGTCCTAGTAAAGACTCTGCACCCATTGCATCAAGTATGATTTTAGAATCTACTTTTTGCCCTACTTTGTATGAAATCCTACTTGGTAAGTTCGCTTTAATCAATCCTGTAACAACATCAACTGATGGTCTTTGGGTTGCAACAATCAAGTGAATCCCACTAGCTCTTGCCATTTGTGCAAGTCTTGCAATAGAAAGCTCAACATCTTTTCCACTTGTCATCATAAGGTCAGCTAACTCATCAATAATAACTACAATATATGGTAAAGGATCAAATGTTTCTTTTTTTGATTTTTCATTATAGTTTTCGATATTTTTAGTTTTTGTTTGAGACATTAATGTATATCGTCTTTCCATTTCTAAAACCATATTAGACAAAGCGGTAATTGCCTCTTTAGGTTTTGTTATAACAGGAGTTAATAAATGAGGAATATCATTATAAATAGAAAACTCTAACATCTTTGGATCTATCATTATAAGTTTTAAATTATCAGGTGAATTTTTATACAAAAGTGAAAGAATCATTGCATTTAATCCAACTGATTTTCCAGAACCTGTAGTTCCCGCAATTAGTAAATGAGGAAGTTTCTTTAAATCTGTAATAAATGGTTTACCAACTATATCTTTCCCTAGAATCATAGTTAAAGGAGAAGTTGCTTTATTAAATATTTCGCTATCAAGTAACTCTTTTAAATAAATCACATGCATGTTTTCATTTGGAACTTCTATACCAATTACATCTTTACCAGGAATAGGAGCTTGAATTCTTATAGTTTCAGCTTTAAGAGCCATTGCTAAATCATCTTGAAGATTTAATACTTTTGATACTTTTACATGGGGTGCAGGTTTAAACTCAAAAGTTGTAACAACAGGCCCTGTGTAAGTTCTAACTACATCACCCTCAATTTTGAACATCAAAAGTTTTTCTAATAAATCAGCAATTTTTCTATCAATTATCTCTTCATTTACTTTAGAAGTTGCTATTTTAGGAGGAGTTTGAAAGAAGTTACTACTTGGTAGTTTAAAATCTTTTGGTTTTTCTGATTCTCCAACTTCTATTTCATCTTGTAATTTTTTATTCTCTTCTAATTCATCAACCATAATAGAGTGTTTTTCTTCAATATTTTCACTAACTTGTGTCTCTACTATATTTTCAGTATTATCATTCTTAGATTTTTTATCTTCTTTTTTATCTTCTTCAATAATTAAAATTTCAGCCGTGTCACCTACTTCTTTAACTGTTACTTTTTCTCTTCTTTTTTCTCTTCTTGAGTCATTATTTTTGGGTTGAAATAAAACTACATCTTTTTTTATGTTTGAAGCTATTTTTTGTACATTGACTGTTTTAATCTCTTTTCCATCTACAAATATTAAAAATGTAATCAAAAAGCCTATTAAGACTAATAACCATAGCCCAGCAAAACCAATATAAGGGAATAATGAATCAATAATCCCATCTCCAATCAAGCCTGAGAGTCTATCTGCTTTTGTAAAAACTAAAGATTGAAAAATAAGTGCAGATAAAAGAAAAATAAATATTCCAAAGTACTTCAAATACTCTTTTTTTTCTTCATGCTTAAAATTGATTTTATAAATAGGATATATAATCAAAAAAAGATAAACATAAGATAAATAACCAAAATATAAATGAGAATATGAAGCAAAAACAGAGCCTACTTTTCCAACAGTAACCTTATCAGATACAATTGTTGCATACTCAAAATATACTATTAAAAATAGTGATATTAAAGATAATATTTTTTTAACTATTTGAGACCCTTTATTATAATAATTTAGAAATTCTAGCTTGTAATTTAAGCCAAGTTTTGTGTTCAAACAAAGGGAATCCTGCCCATTGCTTTTTTGGTTCTTTTATACTTTTTGTAACTCCACCACGAGCAGCAATTGTTGTAAATGGTGCAATTTCCAAGTGTCCTGCAGTTGCACTTTGTCCACCCATGATAACATATTCATTTAAGGTAGTTGTTCCTGATAATCCAACTTGGCCAGTCAATATACACCCAACTCCCAATTTACAATTATGAGCAATATGCACTAAATTATCTAGTCTTACACCATCACTTATAATTGTTGATTTGAAAGCAGCTCTATCAATAGAAGTATTTGCCCCTATTTCAACATCATTTCCAATTTCAACATTTCCATTTTGGTAAATTTTTATATATTTACCTTTACTTTGAGCAAAACCAAAACCATCACTACCTATTACCGTTCCTGAGTGAATTATACAATCATTTCCTATATTGCAATCCCTATAAATAGTAACATTTGGATGAATAATAGTATTGTTTCCAATTTTTACATTATCACCAATATAAGCACCACTCATAATAATACATTTTGAACCAATAATTGAGTTTTTACCTAAATAAACATTTGGCATAACTGTAGTATTTTCACCAACAATACAATCTTTTCCATCACTTTCTACAACTTTAGGTGCAAATAGTTTTGAAGCAAGAGCTAGTTTAACATAAGGCTCATCACACACAAGTGCAATAGTATTTTGGGGAACTCTTGAAATGAAATCTTTTTTAACAAAAACAGCTGCTGCTGTAGTTTTTTCTAAATCATTCGCATATTTATTATTTTCTAAAAATGTTAGTTCATCTGGAGTTGAATCAAGTAGTGTATTTAATCCACTTATTTCTATTTCACTATCGCATTTTATATCTAATGCGATTGCTATATCTTTTAATTTCAAATCATTATCCTTTATTCAAAAAACGATAAGAGAAAACTCTTATCGCTCCATTGCAACTACACCACTTTTAACTATTTCAATCGGGTTGTAGTTTTTGATAACTTTTACAAAATTTGCAATTCTGCTTGGTTCATCTGTTGCTGAAATGATAATACAATCTTGAGTAACATTTTGAATTGAGCCATTATAAGCACGAGCAAGTACATCCACATCACTTAAGTTTTGATCAACTGGTATTTTTACAAGAACTGTCTCTTTTTCTACAACATCAAAATGTTCATTTACTCTTAAAACAGGAATTAATTTATTCAATTGCTTAACAATTTGGTCAATCACCCTTCTATCACCTGTTGTTACAATTGTCATTCTTGAGTATTCTGAATCACTAATTGGAGCTACTGTTAAAGAGTCAATATTATATCCTCGGGCTGAAAAAAGTCCTGCAATTCTAGATAAAACATTGTTTTCATTTAAAACAATTACAGAGATAACTTTTCTTGCATTTTCTGAATCATAGTAGTGATTAAAATTATTCATTGTTATCTCCTAAAAGCATCATTTCATTTAACGCATGTCCATTTGGAACCATTGGTAAAACCTCTTCATTTCTATCAACTATAACTTCTATCATTGCAACTACTTTTTTCTCCATGGCATCTTTTAATGCTTCATCGAACTCTTTTTTAGTAGTAACTCTATACCCTATTCCACCAAAAGCTTCAACTAGCTTTACGAAATCTGGTTGTGCACTTAAATCTGTTTCAGATAATCTATTTTCATAAAACATTGTTTGCCATTGTCTTACCATTCCAAGATAGTTATTATTTAAAATAATATTAATAACTGGAAGTTTTTGCTCCACACAAGTCATAAGCTCTTGAATATTCATCAAAATAGAACCATCACCTGTAAAGTTTATAGAAACTTTATCAGGTCTAGCTTTGGCAACACCCATTGCACCTGGTAATCCAAATCCCATAGTTCCTAGTCCACCTGAAGTATTCCATTGTCTAGGATAAGAAAATGGATAAAACTGTGCTGACCACATTTGATGTTGTCCAACATCAGTTGAAATAATTGCATTATCTCCAACTAGTTCACCAACTCTTACTATTGGCCATTGTGGTTTAATTTTAACATCAGAGTCTTTAAATGCTAGAGGATGTTGAACTCTATAATCTCGTAATAATGCTACCCAATTAGTATAATCATTAAATTCAAACTCACCAATTGAATCAATCATTCCTTGAACAGTTACTTTTAAATCTCCAACTATTGGGAAATTTGTATGTACAAGTTTAGCAATAGAAGCTGGATCAATATCCACATGAATAACTTTTGCTTTTTTAGCAAACTCATCAAGTCTTCCAGTAACCCTATCATCAAATCTAGCACCTAAAGAAATCAATAGGTCCGTTTCATGAGCTGCCATATTAGCTGCATATTCACCATGCATTCCTAACATTCCAAGTAACAATGGGTTTGTATGACCCATAACTCCTCTTGCCATAAGTGTTTCAACAGCAGGAATATTTAGTTTTTCTGCTAATTCTCTTATTTCATATGCACAATTTGATAAAATCGCTCCACCACCAATATAAAGCAATGGCTTTTTAGCTTTTGCAATAGCTTGCATTGCTCTTTTTAATTGTTTTTTATTATAATTAACTGTTGGCTTATAAGTTGGTAAATTAACCTCTTCTGGATAGATATAATCTCCAACTTCTGCTGTAATATCTTTTGGAATATCAACATGAACTGGTCCTGGCCTTCCAGTACTAGCTATATGAAATGCTTCTTTAATAATTCTTGGTAAATCTTCAAGTTTATTAACTAAATAGTTATGTTTAGTACAAGGTCTAGAAATTCCAACTGCATCAATTTCTTGAAAACCATCAGTACCGATAATTGTAGTTGGTACTTGCCCTGTTATTACAACCAAAGGAATAGAATCCATATAAGCATCAGCTAATCCAGTAACTGCATTTGTAAATCCAGGTCCAGATGTAACTATAGATACACCTACTTTCCCTGTTGCTTTTGCATATCCTTCAGCTGCGTGAATAGCTGCTTGTTCATGTCTAGTCAATATATGTTCAAAATGTGTTTGTTTATAAATTTCATCGTAGACATTCATAATAGCGCCACCAGGGTAACCGAATACAACTTCTACCCCTTCATTTTTTAATGATTCTGTTACCATTTTTGCGCCTGTCATTTTCATTATACTTTTCTCCATTGTAAAATAGGTATTTATTTTACAAAAATTTAGTTTAATACATCTTTAAAGCGCACTTTCTAGCACTTTTGTGTTTAATGGCAAATTTATTATTTTTCTAATATAATCTGTGATAATTTAAGGAGTTCCAAAGTGGATGTAAATAATCTTACTAGTGTAAGCAATGTTGCCGTAAATAATGTACCTAAACAATATGTTGATAAAGCACGGTTTAATGGTTCAGTTAATGCAGTTGACAATGAAGATGCATTAAAAGTCTCTATTCATGAAGTTTACAATAAAAAAAGAGATGAATTATCCCATTCACTTAGAAATTTAAATGAAGGTATCGCAATTACTCAAATTTCTATGAACTCCCTCTCAAAACAACAAGACAACTTAAAAAATATCGGAAATGCCTTAGTAAAACTAGATAGTAGTGGAGATTATGAAAATAAAAGATTTGAAACAGCAGAAGAGATTTCAAATCAATTAAATAACTATAATCAAGAAGCAGAAAAAGCAAGATTTAATAAAAAACTACTTTTAGATGACCAATATGGTGATGAAATAATAAATGTAGTTACTCAAGAAAAAGATTTTAAAATAACTGGTGTAAATACAAAAGAAATATCTCAAACGCTAGTTAATAGCTTACAATCTAACTCTTTATCTTCAAGTGAAGATGTAAATAGTGCATTAGAAAATTTAGATGAAGCACTAAATAAAAGTGAAGCATTTACAGAAAACTTTTCAAAAATGAATAGTGAAATGAAACAAGTTGCAAGAGGAACATTAAACGAACAAATAAATTTACTAAAAGAAAATAGTAAATTAAAAGATTTGAGTTTTGGCTCTGATTTTAATAACTTCTCAAAAACAAATATAATGAGTCAATTAGGAAATTTAGCAGCGTCTCAAGCCCATATTATTCAAGAGCAAACTTCAAAATTACTTGGATAATTTCAAAGCATGATCTATTGCTACACCTTCTCTTAACCCATCATCAAAAACTATTGACTTATCTTTATTTAAAATAGTATAAAATAATTTAAAAATAAATACACCAGACTCGATAAAATCAGTTCTTCCCCCACCAACTAAATCAAATATTTCTTCTTTTGATAAAGTTCTAAATTTATGTAAAAAATCTTCTATTTCATCAAGAGTTAATTGGGTTCCATTTATAAGATTTCTATCATAGTTATTAAAATTTAATCCTAATTTAACTGCAGCAATAGTCGTAGGTGTTCCAGCAGTTGCTACAAAATTAAACTTATCTAAGTTGATATTTAAACTTTCAATAAAAAGAGTAATCTCTTCTTTTCTTCCATCTAATTCATTTAATAATTCTTTTTGATTATTTTTATACTTTTGAGATAAGGTTACAATTCCAATATCAAAACTTTTTGCAAAATATTCGTTTCCGTTATTAATAATCAATTCTGTTGAACCACCACCAATATCAATTAAAGCAAAATGTTCAGACTCTTTTTTTTCTCTTTTTAAAGCATACTTAATAGCCAAAAGAGTCAATCTTGCCTCTTCGTCACCATTTATTATTTTAAAATCAAGATTACATTCATCTTTAAATCTTTTTAATACTTCACTAGAATTTTCTGCCATTCTCATCGCTGCAGTTGTAACACAAACAGCATCTTTTGGATTAAATTTGAGCTTTTCTATTGATTTTTTAACAGCTTCTATTACTCTATTTTGAGCTTCAATTGAAATTCTTTTGGTATCAATTAGTCCATCAGCCATGCCTACGACCTCTTGATACTCATCTATGATTTTATGATTTAAACCATCATAAAGTAAGGTTCTAAAAGAGTTAGAACCTAAATCTATGGATACAACATTTCTCATTAAGGATGTGGTATTTTAATTTTTGAATTAAGTAAATAACCTATAATAATCATAGATATTAAAACTATAGTTTCAGGTAAAATTCCTGTTAACCAAACAAGATACACAACAAAAAGTAAAATAGCCCCAAGAGGTGTAGGAATACCAGTAAAATATTTTTCAACTTGACCTTCTTGTGCATCTATATTAAACTTTATCAATCTTCTAAGCCCTGAAATTATGTAATATATAAAAGTAAATAATACAAGTACTGTATTTAATTCTAACTCTTTACCATCAATTATTGCAAAATAAATAAACATACTAGGAACAATAACAAAAGATAAAAAATCAGCATAAGAGTCAAGCTGAATTCCAAACTCGGTAGATAAGCTATATTTTCTTGCAATTTTCCCATCAACTATATCAAAAGCACCTGCTATCCAAGCAAAAAGCGCTGCACCAAAAAACTGTCCATGTGTTATAAAATATATTGCTAATATACCAGCACCTATATTAAAAAATGTAGCTAAATTAGCTAGATTAAAATGATTATATTTATTAAATAAAAAACCCAAAATTTTCCTTTATATTGTATATTGGTTTCTACCATTTTGTTTAGATTTATATAACTTCTCATCAGCAAGTTTATACAATCTATTTGTAGATAGATTTGAACCTGGTTCATAAATAACAGCTCCAATAGATACTGTTACATATTTATTTGCTTTACTTTCTTTGTGCTCTATTTTCAAAAATTCAACTAGTTTTAAAATTGCACTTAAACAATTTTCTAAAATCTCTTTGTCAACATCAAATAATATGGCACCGAACTCTTCTCCACCTAACCTAAAAACATATTCATACTCTTTGTTAAAGTATTTTTTCAATTCATTTGCAACTGCTTTTAGGGTTTTATCTCCCATATCATGACCATAAGTGTCATTATATTGTTTGAAAAAATCAATATCAAACATTATAAAAGCTGTTTGCCATTTGTTTGAATTTGATACAACTGGAATACTATCAAATATTGTATCAAAATACCCTCTATTATATAACATTGTCATAGAATCTGTTATAGATTCTATTTTGTATTTTTTGTTTAATATTGTTAGATGGTTATCTTTTTTAATAATACTATATGTTAAGTAAATAAAAATAGCAAAAGAGAAAATAACTAAAGCAATGATATTATAAAAAAGTAGCTTTTTCATATCTTCATATCTACTTAAAAACCCTTTTCTTTGTTTTCTTGCATTATTTATTTCATATTCAATTAAAAAATTTACTTTTTGAATCATAATTGTATATTTCATATTGTTTTTATCCATAAACGAAACTTTTATATCTTCATCTATCGAATCAACAACTTTTCGCTCTTGTATAGTTTTATATGCTTTAAAGTAAGCATTCCAATTTGATTGAATTATTCTTTGACTTTTTTTAATTGAACAAAGTTTTTCTCTATTTTGGAGACATATAATCATGTCTTTATAGCTTGAAGATATGTTTTGAAGATTTGTAACAGGGATAAAGTTCCCAAAATATATTTTATCAATTTGTTTTTTTAAATTTTCAATTTGTGAGTTGAATATAAAACTAGCCATTACAAGCATCATTATTATAGTTATTAACAATAATACCAATTTAAAACTAACTGAGTCAAAAATACGTTTTTTCATTATTTCTATTATATTAAAATAATTATTAAACCAAGTAAAAATTATATTTGCTTTTTATTATAAAATTTAGATAAAATTAAGTATATCGTTCGAAAGGACACATTATGGAAATAAATAGTAATCTTGGAGCAATGAGATTAGAAGAACTCAAACTTAATGATTCTGCTAAAAATATTGCAAATCCAAAAACATATGCAAATACAAGCAATGAAGAAGTTACACAAGAAGTAACTCCTGATTTAATAAAGTCTATTACAGAACAAATACCTATTCCTATAGCATACCAAGCAAATGCTACTAGTATAAAAGTACAAAATGAAATTTTTGCATCAACAATAAATATAAAAGCATAAGTAATGGATAAAATAAAAGTAGTTTGTTCTTCTTGTAATAGTGTAAATTCTATTCCAAAAAAAGATAATTATAAAGTAGCTAATTGTGGTAAATGTAAAGAATCACTTCTAAATACTAAACCCCTTGATTTAAATGACTCAAATTTTGATTTACAAATTGTAAATTCTGATATTCCTGTAGTTGTAGATTTTTGGGCACCCTGGTGTGGACCTTGTAAAATGTTTGCACCTACATTTGAAGAGATTAGTGCAAAATATCCCTTAAAAGCAAAATTTGCAAAAGTAAATACAGAAGTGGAACAAAACTTGGGATCTAAGTATCAAATACGCTCAATTCCCACTTTAATTATCTATAAAGCAGGAAAAGAGATGGAAAGAGTATCAGGAGCATTAGATTCTACAAGATTAGCAATGCTAATCAATAAATATATTTAATCTAATAACTCTTTATCAAAGAAAGTTGAAGTTTGGATATTTTTAAATGCTGCTTTCATAGAAACAAACATTTGAGGATTTTCTTCTTCCATTTTTTCCAATAATTCTTTTGTTGCAGCTCTTGCATGTGGCATTTTAATATCAAATCTCATAGCAGGACAAGCTTCATCACCTATTACACTTATTTCATTTGTTGTTGCAAAAGCTCTTAATTGTCTCTCTCTACAAAAAATAAGAGGTCTTATTACTTCTAGCCCATTCTCAGCTTTATATCTAGGAGGCATAGATCTCAAAGCTCCATTATATAAGAAATTCATAAAAAATGATTCCATTGCATCATCTAAGTGATGTCCTAAAGCCAATTTATTATATCCTTGTTCTTGTGCAGTTGAGTATAAATACCCTCTTCTCATTCTTGAGAAAAATGAACAAAAAGAAGAGTTTTTTCTTATTTTTTCTTTTGATAATTCAAAAATTTCTGTATCAATAATCTCATGTTCTATTCCATGCTTGGCACAATGTTTTGACAAGAACTCAACTTGTTCTCCCATACCATAAGTTACAGTAACTGCTTTAAATTCAAAATCAAATGGTGTAACTCTTTTTATATGATTTAATGCATGAATTAATGTAGTAGAATCTTTTCCACCTGAAAATCCAACTAAAACTCTATCACCTTCTTTTATTAAACCATACTCCGCATTTGTTCGTCCAACTACACTTGAAATTTTTTTACTTAATTCAATCAATTTTTCTTATCCTAAACTTTTTTCGCGATTATATCATAATTTATATTTATTTATATATTTAATATTCATCGATAAAATATATAAAAATTAACTACAATTTTAGAAAAAGTTACTATAATTTGAATATAATTTAAAATAAAGATAAAAAATGACAACAGAAGAAATAAGCCAATTTAGACAAAAAATAAGTGAAACAATCATGCCTCTTGCTGCAAATATGAAAGATGTCGATATAAAAGAGTTAATAGAACATATTGAAAAAGAAAATCCCGAACTTCCTGAAGGCTTTGGAAATATGCTTTATGAGCAAGTTCTTATATTAAAATATAAAAAATAAATTTATTTTTTATATTTTAACCTTCAATATCCTAAATACAAATATCAAATTTCTTCGTGAAATTCTTTTTTATTTGTATTTTCTACAACTTTCTCTGCTATTTTATTTACTTCATTAGCTACATGATTAGCCTCAGATGCAACAACTGCATTTTGTTGAGTTACTTGATCTAATTTGTTAATCGTACTATTAATTTGTTCCATCGCACTAAATTGTTCTTTTGAAGCATTCGAAACTTCTGAAATAAGAGATAATGTATTATGAATATTTTTATTTAATCTTTCATATCCATTTATCATATCAGTTGATATTTTTTTACCTTCATTTGTTTTTTCTGTTGCATTTTCAACCAACTCTTTTATTTCATGTGCTGCTTCAGCGCTTCTTGAAGCTAGATTTCTAACCTCTTGCGCAACTACAGCAAAGCCTTTCCCAGCTTCACCAGCAGTTGCTGCTTCAACTGCTGCATTAAGACTTAAGATATTTGTTTGAAATGCTATTTGATCAATTATTGTAATTGCTTCTGCTATTGATTGAGTTTGTTCATTTATTTTATCCATAGAAGAAGCTGTTCTTGAAGCTAATTCTTCTCCTTGTGTTACTGAATCAGAAACTTCATTTGCATAAGTGTTCATTTGTACTATATTATTTGAACTATTTTTCATATTTGATGTTATCTCTTCAATTGCAGCAGCAGATTCTTCTAATGATGCAGCTTGGTTATTTGCTGAAATAGTTAAGCTATCTACACCTTTTGACAATTTATGTGCATTTGTTGATAAATCTACTCCCATCTTTTTATTTTCAATTAACATAGTCGTTATTGCAAGCCCTAAATTATTTATATCATCACAAAGTGCTTTTAAATCACCTTCCATATGAGTTGTATCTATTTTAGCTCTATAATCATAATTTGTATAAGAAGATAATACATTCATTGCATTTTGAATATTCTCTTTTACTACAAAAAGCATTTGGTTAATAACTTCTTTCAATTCATGTAAAGTAGGATTTGGAGTATCTCCACTAATAGATACATCTAAAATACCTTTTTTTGCCTCATTTGCACAATGAATTGCACTATCAACTAATACTCTATCTTTTTCAATAGTAATTTTTGTTTTTGTAATACTATTATTTATAATCTTAGCCATAGTTCCTAACTCATCAGAAGAATTTAATTGAATCTCTTTTGCATCACTTTTTTCTTGATTTAAATATTGGAAAAAATCTAATAATCCATCTTGAAATATAACAAGAGGCTTTTTAATTGAATTAGTAACTCCAATAATAATAAAAAATAATAAACTTATAACCACAGCAACAAGTGTATATAGAGTATATCTAGTCTTTTCTATCTTCTTTAAAGCCAATTCATAACTTAAATTATTTTGTTTATATGCAAATTCATTGATACTATTTAAATCTTTAGAAATTTTAGTAAAAGGAATATCACTCTCTAAAATTTTGTCTAAGTAAATATTCATAACATCATTCATTGCATCAGTAATTTGTCCATTATAATCTTTTAAATTAACATCAATATCTTTAATTAATTTTTTTATTTTTTCATCATGTACAACTGATTTTAATAGTTTTTTATAATCTTCATCAACTACTTTTCTAATATCATTTAGTTTTTTTATTTCTGCATTAATTTCTGGTTCATCATATGCACCAGTTACATAATTAAAAACTTTGTATAAAATTCCATTATATAACTCAATATCAGCCAAAAACTTACTACTTGTTTGATAAAGTTCAAACTTCACTTCAACTATTTCTTTTAATGTATTTTTATTTGAAGTTAAAGAGTTATTTGCAAATATTGCTAATGTTAATAAAAATAGTAAAGCAATACTTGGTGCAATTAGAACTTTAGAACCAATTTTTAGATTTTTTAGTCCAAACATAAAAATTTCCTTCTTATTTTTTTATTAATATTCTTCTCTCAAATAAAGCATCCATATCATCATGAATAATTGAATCTTTATCTAAGAAAATTAATTTATCTTTATTTAATTGATTGACATTTTTCAATCCCATTACTGCAAGTAAACTTTTCATACTTTTTAAAATATTTTTATGATAGTTTTTAACATTACTAGCATGTTTTTTTACAAAATAATGCTTTCTTTTTTTAATGTCTTGTGTTGCTAATCCAACAGGACATTGATGTTCTCCAGCACCTGAACAATATCTTGCACGAATACACCCTGCACTCATCATAAAGCCTCGGGCAATTTGTACAAAATCAGCACCTAAACAAAGTGTAATTATTACATCATCCGGAGTCAAGATTTTACCACTTGCTGATAATTTAACTTTGTCTCTAACTTCATAATCTTTTAAAACTTTATCAACTAAGTATAAAGCATCTCTAATATCCATACCAATTCTTTCCATCATATCTAATGGTGCAGTAGCACTACCTCCACTTCCACCATCAATAGAGATATAATCAGGATAAGGTAAACCTAACTCTTCTCTTCTTTTTATCTCTTTTGCAATTGGAACTATATTGTCATAATCAGAAATAACTATTTTTATTCCTACTGGTTTTTTTGATGCTTCTTGTAGTTCACCTATAAAATCAAATAACTCTTCAGTAGTATTAGCATAAGGAAATCTATTAGGAGAAAAAGCATCTTTGTGTGCTTCAATATTCCTATAATAAGCAATTGAAGGAGTTACTTTTTCAGCGATTAATTTACCACCTGTTTGTTTAGCACCTTGAGCAATTTTTATCTCAGTCATTTTACAAAAACTCATTTGTTTTTTATAACGCTCTTTATCAAACTTTCCATCTCTTGATCTAACACCATATAAACCTGAACTTATTTGTAAAATAATATCTGGCATATCTTCAGGTACTTCATTTGGGAAAGCTTCAATAGGTGCCTCCCAATTAGGTCTAAAAAAACACTCTTTATCTTTATTAAAAACATAAGTATCTGCTTCTAAGTCCTTTTTAAATAGACCTCTTCTATAAAAATCAATAGCTACTGGTTCATTGAATAAGATTTTCGATAATCTAAAAATCTTATGCTGTAAAGCATTACCAGTAACTTCTTTCATATACTTTGTATCATAATTATAATGTGTTACGAAAAAGTTTGAAGTCAATCCACCCTCACCTGAATTTATTGGAAAATCACCATCTTTTGCTCCATAAACAAAAGCTCTAGTCCCCTCAGGAGAAATAGACCCATCACTCATCGGCCCACGACCTAAAATCGAATTTGCCACAAAGGGTTTTTCTCTATTTTCACCAAATGTAACTGAAAACTCATTATCAATTTCATCTTCATTTAATACAATGTTCGTGTGTCTTAACATAAATTTTGGTTTAGGTAATGGCTGAGAAGGTGAAAAAGATGCAAAATTGACTTTATCCCTTGAAGCACTATATACCCAATCTAGTTTATCCATTGATTCATAAAATTTTTCGTCACCAAAATATTGTCTAAAAGGTTCTCTAAACTCTTGGAAAACAAATCTCAAACGGCCAACAATTGGATAATTAACTAAAATTTGATGTGTTCTTTGAACATATTTATCATGGACATACCACATAAATATACCTAAACCAAAAACTACTAATACTATAAACCAAGTTTCCATATATAATTCCTATTATATTTTTTAGGGCTTTAACATCACGAAATGTATAAAAGTGGGGTTAAAATTAAAAGTGGCAATAAGAAGGAAAATTCCTTCTTATTTTAAACCTCTTGCACCAATATTTCCATATCTATGGAAAGAGTGAGAGATTGATTGCTCAATGAAATAGTTAAGAAGTTCTAGTCTTCCTTCCATCATTGGAGCTTGTCTTACTATATATGTAAGAGATTTTGATGCAGCTTCAAAAATTGAAGAAGGAACTTTACTAATATTTGAGTAAATAACTCTTTGATAATCTTTTATTGTATTTGCAAAAGATTTATCATCTTCTTCAACAACTTTATTTGTTCCTAATAGAATAGCTGATTTAGCTAAGAAGTCTTTAATAGTATCATTACCATTAATTGAAACAGTAAAGCTTACATTTGAAATTCTTGCTGCTAAGATTCTAGATACTACTTCAAAAATTGTATCATCAGAGCTTACTCTAATTACAACTTTATCCAATGGTAAATATCTAAAGTGATTATCTTCACCTCTTACTTCACAATAATCTTTTGCTTTGCTAAATTCATTTTCATAGTTTTCATAATATGATTGAACAGCAACTGCTAATTTTTCGAACTCTTCTTTATTTTCACCTTTTGATTTACAAGAATCAATAAATTTAACTAAATCAGAGTTATATTTTTTGCTTACAGTTGGATTTGATTTTTCAGTAAAATTAACAAATTGAGTAACATAGTTGAAAATACCAACTTTTCTTCCTGCTCCAATTGCAGATTTACCCATACCACCAAATGGTTGTCGCAGAACAATTGCACCAGTCGTTCCTCTATTTACATAAAGGTTACCAGCTTTAAGATTTGCTTTCCAATAAGAAACTTCTCTTTCATCAAGAGATTCAATACCAGAAGTCAATCCATAACCTGTATCATTTACAATTTTTACAGCATGTGCCAAATCTTTTGCTTTAACAACTGCAAGAACTGGTCCAAATAACTCATTCATATGAATGAAGTTACCTTCATCTACTCCCCATTTAATTGCTGGTTTTAACATATACTCATTACCCTCTGCATATTCAGGAGCAACTAACCACTCTTCTTTACCTTCAAGTTCATTGATAGCTTTTTTAAGATTACCAGATACAGAATTTGCTAAAGTACCAATTCTATTTTTTAAATCCCAAACAGAACCAACACTCATAGACTTAGCAGTATCAATTAAAGCTTTTTTAAACCCTTCATCATTATAAACTTCTTCTTCTAATACTAAAAGTGAAGTTGCAGAACATTTTTGACCTGAGTTTGCAAATGCACTTTGACAAACATTTTTAACAGCTTGTTCTCTATCTGCCATATTTGTTACTATTGTTGCATCTTTTCCACCTGTTTCAGCAGTTAATAATAAATCAGGTCTAGTTTTTAACATAGAAGCAGCTGTATCTTCACCACCTGTTAAAATTACAAAATCAACATCTTTATTAGCAATTAAATGCTCACCTGCAAGAGCTCCTGGACAAGGAACAAATTGAAGAACATTTTTAGAAATACCAGCATCCCAGAAACATTTACACATCTCATAAGCTGTTAATGCTGCCGCAGAAGCTGGTTTAATAATAACTGTATTACCAGCAGCTAAAGATGAAGCAACTCCACCTAAAGGAATAGCAACAGGGAAATTCCATGGTGGGATTACAACACCAACACCTTTTCCTGAGAACTCTAAGTTTTGATATTTTTCAAAATAATGTGTACTATATGGATAAAATTCTAAGAAATCAACCGCTTCTGAAACTTCAACATCAGTTTCAGTAAATACTTTACCAACTTCAGCAGCAGCAACACCAATTAAATCGTCTCTTCTTTCTCTCACCTTTATAGCCACAAGTTTAAGTGCAGCATGTCTTTGTTCATGAGTTAAACTTCTCCAACCATCTTTATCAGCTTTTGCTACTTCTACAGCTTTTTTAAGATCTTCAGCATTTGCATTTGCAAATTTTCCTGCTAATACTCCATCTTTAATTTGAGATTTATCAATTGCATCTACTACTTTTCTATCTTCTGAAATATCAACTCCACCAACAACTATTGGAGTAATTTTATGGTCAGTATCTTTAGAAAATTGCCATTTTTTAATAATACCTCTAGCCCACTCTTGATTAGCTGCTAATACAAAATCTGTATCAGCTTCAGCATGGTATTCTTTTGTATCATATGAAGAGTGTGAGAAGTCATCCCATTTTTCTGTAAGTCTATTTTGTGTTCTATGTGCACCTACAAATGATGTTTTTTCATTTTCAAATGATTTTAAAAATAACTCTTTTTGCATATTCCAATCTTTTGAACCAACTGTAAGACCAAAAGAGTATCTAATAAAGTTATCTGGACCTGTATTTTCATCAAGTCTTCTCACTAGATAAGCAATTGCATTTGTAAATTGTTCTTTTGCAGCTGTTGGAGCATATAAAATTACTGATTTAGAGATTTCTCTAATCGCTAATCTTGCAGCTTCACTCATACCTTCTAACATCTCTAAACTATGATATTGGCTTGTTTTATTTTCTTCAGCCAGTGTTGTAGCAAATGCTAATTCAAATAAGTTATGAGAAGCAGTTCCTATATGCATAAATGGAGCATTTTCTGGTTGTAAGGCATATCTTGCCATTCTTTTGTAATTTGAGTCTGTATCACTTTTATCTGTATATGTAACCATTTCCCAATGTTTTTGGCTAGCTTCAGTCTCTTCCATCTCCATATTAGCACCTTTTACAAGTCTAAACTTCATAGGAGAGCCACCATTTTCTACTCTTTTTTTAGCCCATGCTAACAAGTCTTTTTGAACTAAGAATGAATCTGGAATATATGCTTGTAAAACAATACCAGCATAAAAATCTTTAAATTGTGGTTTATCTAATGTTCTTTTAAATACTTCAACAGTAATAGCTAAATCTCTATACTCTTCCATATCAAGGTTAATAAATTTATTTGACTTTGTTCCATCTGGAGCTATATAAGGATATTTAATTGCTTGTTCATATATTTTAGTTAATTTTTCAACAAGAACTTCAACTGTGTGTTCGAAATTTAAAGGGTTAATTTGAGAATAAATAGTTGATATTTTAATAGAAATATAATCAATATTTGGATTAGATAAAGCTTTTAAATATTTTTCCATTCGTTCACCTGCTTCTTCTTCACCAAGAACAACTTCACCAATAAGGTTAATATTAACTCTAGTACCCTCTTCTTTTCTCATAATTAAGTGTTTATTAAAAGGCTCGTCTTCTCCTTTAATAACTACTGTCTTAGTATCTTCTCTTATTTGATTTACAAACATAGGAACAGATAAGTTTGGTAAAAACTTTCCAAAATTTTGGAATAACCATAAAAGTGTCTTATCTTTTGTTGTAAAAAAGTGAGCCATCCCATGCTTTTCTAATAAGAAAATAATTTGATCAGCAACTCTTGCATTTGAATCACATCTAAAACATTGATCCATTAACTCTATTAAAAGAGCTTTATCTTTTGGATGATCAAGCATTTTATTCATTTTTACATAAAATTCTCTATCAAAATCACTAACAAGTTCTGTTGCTCTATTTTGCCATTTTTCAGCTAGTTTAACTGCTGAGCCTATAATTTCTGTTTCATTTTTCATGTACAATCCTTATAATTAATTGAATATAATCAAACTAAAGTAGACTTATGCATCACCAATTGCATAATAGAGGAAATAAATTTCCTCTATCTACTCTTCTTCTTTTTTTTAATGTTTTTTACCTAAATAGGCCTCTTGTATTGTTTTAGAGTTTAATAATTCTTCTGATGTTCCCTCATGTGTGATTTTTCCAACTTCTAACACATATGCTCTATCTGCTAATTTTAAAGCTGCTTTTGCATTTTGTTCAACTAATAAAACCGTAACACCATTTAAGGAAATCTCTTTTATGGCTTTAAAAATTGCTTTAATTAAAATTGGTGCTAAACCTAATGAAGGCTCATCCAAAATTAAAAGTTTAGGTTTACTCATAATAGCTCTCCCAATTGCAAGCATTTGTTGTTCACCACCACTTAAAGTCCCAGCAAGCTGTTTTTTTCTCTCTTTAAGTCTTGGCAAAATATCATAAATCCAATCCAAAGTCTCTTTATCATGTCCTTTTAATGTATATGCACCCATCATAAGATTTTCTTCAACAGTTAATGTTCCAAAAACTCTTCTTCCTTCTGGTGAGTGAGACATACCAAGTGATACAATATCATGTGCGTCACATTTAGTAATATCATTTTTATCAAAAATAATATTTCCTGATTTTGGCTTTAAAAGTCCAGAAATTGTTCTTAAAGTTGTAGTTTTACCAGCACCATTAGCACCAAGAATTGTTACAACTTCTCCTTTTAATACTTTTAAATCTATACCTTTAATAGCAGATATTGCTCCATATGACACATGAAGATCTCTAACTTCTAGTAATATTTCATTATTTACCATTATTCATCCTCCTCATCATCTGTTCCAATATAAGCTTCAATAACTTTTGGATCATCTTGTACAAATGATGGAAGACCTTGAGAAATCTCTTTCCCAAAATTAATAACAGTAATATAATCAGTTAATTTCATAACCATATCCATATCATGTTCAATCATCATAATTCCAAGACCCATCTCTTTTATTTTTAAAATAATGTTAGTAAGTTCTATGGTTTCATTTTCATTAAGTCCTGCTGCTGGTTCATCTAAAATTAAAAGTTCAGGTTCAGCTGCAAGTGCTCTTGCCATCTCAATTTTTCTTTGATTTCCATAAGATAAATCTCCTGCAGGAGTTTTAGCATATTTTGTCAAACCAAAGAAATCCATTAGTTCTCCAACTTTTTCCCATTGTTTCTTTTCATCTGCTCTATAAAAAGGTGTGTGAACAATAGCGTGATACCATTTTTGTTTTGACTTTGTATGACAGCCAGCAATGATATTTTCAGCAACGCTCATCTCTTTAAAAAGTCTAATATTTTGAAATGTTCTTAAAACTCCCCTTTGGGCAATTTTATGTGGCTCCATACCAGTAATATTTTCACCTTTATATTTTATAGTTCCTTGTTCAGGAGTATAAATACCTGTTACACAGTTAAAAAGCGTAGTTTTACCAGCACCATTTGGACCAATGATTCCATATATTTGACCTGGTTTAACTTTGATAGTTAAATCATCAATTGCAACTAATCCATGGAAAAACTTTGAAACATTTTCTATTTCTAATACATATTTCATTATTTTGCCTCCCTAGCTTTCTTTTTAAGAAACTTTGGAATATTTCCAAAAGTTGCAGGCCAAACACCATTTGGTCTTAAAATCATAGTAAGAACCATAGCTGCACCAAAAATTAGATATCTTGATTCTTTAAATTCTGTAAATAATTCAGGTAATACAAACATTACAAATGTTCCAATAATAATTCCAGGAAGTGAAGCAGATCCACCAACAAGAACGATTGCAAAGAACATTACGGATTGCATAAAGTTAAAAGACTCAGGACTTACAGCTGAATACTGAATAGCAAAAACACATCCAGCAGCACCTGCAATTGCAGCACCTAAAGCAAAAGCAAAAAGTTTATAATATGAGATATTAATACCCATAGATTTTGCTGCAATTTCATTTTTGTTTATATAATATAAAGCTCTTCCATATCTTGATGTATCTAAGTTTCTAATTATTAATAAAGTAACAATCAATAAACTAAAGGCAATATAATAAACTGCTGTATCACTTGTAAGTTCATAACCAAAAACTCTAAAGAAATCAATTCCAAAAATACCATTAGGACCACCAGTTAAACCAAAAACATCATTTGATAATACTTGTTCAAAAATAATATTAAATCCAATAGTTGCAACAAGTAAATAGTCACCTCTTAAATGAATAATTGGACCTGCAAGTAAAACTGAGAAAACAACTGGAACTAAAATCGCAAAAGGAATAGTTTCAATAATTTCAAATCCAAAATGTACATTTAAAATAGCTGTTGTATATGCACCCATTCCAAAGAAGATTGCATGTCCCATATTAAATACACCAGCACGACCAAGAATAATATCTTGCGAAAAAGCAACAACGGCAAATACTAAAAATGTAATACCAATACTTAACCAAGCAGAATCAACTAAAAATGGAAAAACTGCCATAACTACTAAAAAAAGTGTAGCAATAATTGTAGTTCTATTCATTATACTTTCTCCGCTGTATTTTCACCAAGAAGTCCAGTTGGTTTTACAATTAAAATTATAATTAATAAAATAAATGTAAATGTTTCTGCCCATTCTGTTGAAATATATCCTGATATTAGTGCATTAAATAATCCAAGTAATAATCCACCAAGCATAGCTCCTGGAATACTCCCAATACCACCAATAATTGCTGCAATAAATGCATTTAAACCATAAAGCCATCCCATATCAAATGTTAAGCCTCTATAATACATACCAATAAATAAACCACCAATAGCTCCAAGCATAGAACCAATTATGAAAATAGTCATAATTACTCTATTAACATTGATACCCATAAGCTTTGCAGCATCTTGATCTATAGCAGTTGCTCTAATGGCTGTTCCCATTTTTGTTTTATTGATGAAAAGATAAAGTGAAACCATTAACACAGCTGATAATGCTAAGATTACCAATTGAGTAAACGAAATTATAACTCCACCAAAATTCCATGAAGTACTTGGGAATACATTAGCTGGGAATATTTCCATATTTGGTCCCCAAATTAACATTATTGCATTTTGTATAACAAGTGATGCACCAAGAGCAGAAACAACTGCACTTAATCTTGGTGCCGTTCTTAAAGGTCTATAGGCTAGACGCTCAAGAAGAACACCTACAAAAGCCACAACGATTGCTGTTAGAGTAAATACTATAACAATATTCACTAACGTCAATGCATTTGAACCATAAAACTGTGTAAACAAAGTAAGTCCTACATAAGCAGAGAAGGCAACAAGGTCACCGTGTGCGAAGTTGATTAACTTCATCACACCGTAAACCATTGTATAACCTAAGGCTACTAATGCATAAAGACTTCCTACTGTTAAACCATTAATTAACTGTTGAAGAAGAGTATCCATTATTTTAAAACCTCATTATTATTCAGTAACAACTTGTTTTGTACCATCATTTTTCATTTTGTAAACAACAAATTTAGCACCAACTCTCTCACCATCTTCTCTAATATTAAATGGTCCAGTAATTCCTGGAAAATCTTTCATAGATCTAATGTATGCAGCAATCTTTTTAGTGTCAAAAGATTTCGTTTTTTCAACACCTTCAATAACTGCTCTGAAACCATCTGCATTAGTTACAGGCCAAATTGATGGAGGATCCATTTTAAATCTAGCTTTGTAAGCTGCAAGATATTTTTTAGCTTCTGGGTATGGTAAAATTTCAGGTGTTGGGAAGTTAATTAAAACTGTTCCAGCAGCTGCTTTACCTGCTAATTTATAGAAATCAGGGTTGTCATTTGAATCACCACCAACAAAATCTGCATCTATTTGTAATTGTTTTTGTTGAGCTCTTAATAATCCACCATCAGTATAGTAACCTGAGTAATAAATTACATCTGGGTTCATCTCTTTTATTTTTGTTAATATTGCTGAAAAGTTTTGAGTTCCTGATTTAATTTTCCCTCTATAAATAACATTTCCACCAATAGCTTTGATTGAAGCTTCAGTTGCATCACCAAGTCCTTCTGAGTAAGAAGAATAATCAGATAAAACTACAATCTTTTTATATTTTTTTGTTTTTACCATATACTCTGCTGTAAAATCACTTTGAGAAGAGTTTGGAAATGAGTTTCTAAAGAAAGTCCAGTATTTCTTAGCAATTAAAGAATCACTTGTACCATCAGAAGTTTGTAAAACATTTTTTCTGTAATATGTAGTTTGAGCAGCTTCTGTAGCACCTGAAGTATAAGAACCAATTACAGCAATAACACCAGCATTAGTTAATTTTTTAGCACAAACAGCAGCTTTTTGAGCTTTTGCTTCATCATCACAAGTAATAACTTCGATTTGTTTACCTAAAAGCCCACCTTCTGCATTTTTTTCATCTGCAATAAGTCTTACAAAGTTTTCTATACTTTGACCTTCATTAGCATATTGTCCTGTAATTGGTGCTTGTACACCAATCTTAACTGTATCTGCTGCAAACAATAGTGTTGAAACAGCAGCACTAAGTGCTAAAGCACTAGCAATTTTTGTTAATTTCATTCATTCTCCTTTTTTTTGATAAATCTATTTTAAAGCAGGTTCAATTACATAGCAACCCACACACCATTCTCCGATGTTCTGAACAACGTGTATCTCTCCTCCTTTAAAATAAGATTTTAAGTTATTATAATCACTTACTATATTATCAAATGTTTCAATGATTTCATCAAGTCTTTTTTGTGTCTTTTTTCTTGCACTATTTGAAATATCTAAATAAAATGCAAAAAGGCCATAATCTAAAGTCGAATCTTCTAATTTATCCCTATCTAACATTTTGCACATTTTTTCAATTTCACTTTTATACTCTTCTTGAACATTTCGTACACCATTTTTTATACTCATAATTACTCTTGATATAGAATCATTATCTGATTTATGTTCAAATCTTTCATCAAGAGTTAAAGATAGAATATCTTGTGTTAAATATTTTTCTTTCATAAAGTTTCTAAAGTCATCTCTTTTAGGTAATGAACATCTTAATATATCGGCAACTGTTGCATCTATATAAATTTCTGGTGCATTATCTAACTTGGCAATTTCTTGAGAAACATGAATTGATAAAAACTTTGGTGGTGCATAAGATAAGTATAACTCATCTGCTGTCCAAAAAGAATAATTTTTTTTAGCAGTGTATATACCATTTATAACAGCATTTATAACTTCATTTTGTAAAGGAAAATTAGTCATTTTTCATTCCTACAAAATTTTCATCTACTTCTTCTAAAATACCACTTTCATATAATATGTCTTCTATAAGTCTATTTTTTGATATGCTAAGTTGAGTTGATAAAACAACTAATGCTTGATCTAATTTTTTATCAATCTTAATTGTTAATTGTGAAATTTCTTTTTTAGAGCTATTAGTATGTTTATTTATTACATTCTTTATTATTGTTCTATTGTTTTTTTGCTTAGCCATCTTTTCTCTTTTTATATTTCTTTTTTAGTAGTATAAAAGGTACTACTAAATTAAACTTATGAATTATTGCATTGGGAAAATTAAATTTAACTTAATATTTCTGCAAAAACTGTATATTTTTTATACAATTTTAAATAATAATGAGAATTGCTATGTTAATGCTATTTTAGAAAGAATTATTTAGATTTTTGTTGAAAAATAAGACCAAAAATTATTAATGTCAAACCTACAATTGTAGATAATAAAATTGGCTCTCCTAATATAAAATAAATAAAGATTAAAGATAAAAAGGGTGAGATAAAAATTAAATTTGCAATTTGAGAGGTATTTGTAGTACTTTGCATAGCTTTTAACCAAAATAAAAATGTAATTCCCATTTCAAATAACCCCACATAAACTGCACCTAATAAACCTGAAAGATTAGGTAATTCTAAAGGCTGAGTAAAAATAAAATAAATAATTATCATTGGAAAAGAGAATAAAAAGTTGCAAAATAAGCTTACAGTAGAGTCAGCTTTAGATTTTGTACTAAATATCCAATATAAAGACCAAAGAACAGTACTTGCAAGTGCAAGTATCAATCCCTCTTTATTTGAGAAGTTTAAACTAAAAGGAGCACCTTTTGTCGCAATAATTAAAACTCCAAAATAGCAAACTATTCCAGCAATTATGTCATAAATACTTAATTTATGTTTTAAAAAAGGAACAGATAATAAGGATAACATCAAAGCCCATGTATAATTTATCGATTGTGCTTCTTGTGCAGGTAAGAAATCATATGCTTTAAATAGTACCAAATAATATAAAAAAGGATTAATAGCACCTAAAAGAAGTATTAATAAAGAATTATTCTTTATATGAGTAATAACTAAATGCAATTTCTTCTCAATAACTAATACAACAAAAAGTACAATTAATGATGTAGTAGATGCATACAAGACAAGAGATTCTGGTGTCATATAAGATAATGATACTTTAAATGCTGTTGCAACAGTTGACCATAAAAAAACAGAAATAAGTGCATATTTGTATGCTGAAGTTAAATTATTTTTAAACATTTGCCAATTCTAACATCTATTAATATAAGATATCTTAAATATAAGTAGAAATTTTAATTATATTAAATTTTGTACTTTTAATTTTGATGTATTTGTGTTAGAATCTATATGTAAAAATATAAAAAGGAAAGATGATGGAATATAAAAGAATATTTTTCCCTCTTGGGGGAGGCGGAGAACTTAGATCTAGAATTCATGGTGCATTATTAATAGGAAAATACTTTAAGGCTCATTTGGAGATATTTAAGTCTCAAGCAAGACCAAGTCAAATAATGAAGTTTGATAATAGTTTACCTGATACGGTACTAAAAGAATTAAATGCTATGACAAAAGATAGATTAAAAGAAGAAATAAATGAGCATGAAATTATTTTTAAAGAAGAAATTAAAAAAGTTGGTAGTACATCTTCATCAAAGTCTAAAAATAATACTGCAACAGCTACTATTATTACAGGAGAAGGATTTAGAAGTAAACTAATAGAAGAAGAGTCTAAATATTGTGATTTAGTAATAGTCTCAACTCCTCATGAAGCTAGAATAACTGCTACATTTGAAACAGCTGTTACAAAAAGTGGGAAACCTGCTTTAATGTTTCCAAGAAAGATGAAAAAATTTAGTGCCGAAAAGATATTGATTGGTTGGAATAATTCACCAGAAGCTGCAAGAGCAGTATCTGAATCTATACCATTATTAAAAAATGCAAAAAAAGTACACATAATCTCATCTAAAAAATATGGAAAAGATTTAAATCAAATTTCTAAATTACAAAACTATTTAGAAGATCATGGCATTGATACGAGCTTTGAAATTGTAAAAACAACAAAAACACCAGGTCAAGCTCTTTTAACATATGCAAAAGATGGTAAGTTTGATTTAATAGTTGCGGGTGCATTTGGACATCGTGGTTTAAGAGAATTGATGTTTGGTGGAACAACTAAATATATGTTAAAAAATAGTGATATTCCAATATTTATGGCACACTAATAAAGAAGGCTTTGAACCCTTCTTTATAAAACTTTCTCCAAATCTTCAATAATAGATAAATCATAACTGCCCTCTTTTAATATTCTAATTGATTCATCTTTATTATATGCTTTTCTATAAACTTTATCTGAGTTCAAAGCAGAAAAACTATTAACTACACTTAAAAGTCTATCTTTTAGACTTAAATCCTTAGCTTCTAAACAAAAAGGATAACCTTTCCCATTTGGCTTTTCTTGAACTTTAGATGCCCAAGAAGCTATATCATCAAAACCCATAATATTAGATAATACTTTTTTTGTATAGTATGGATAGGCTTTTATCTCTTCATATTCCCACTCTTCTAACTTTGTCTTTTTATTGATGATTGAAGAAGGTATACATAATTTCCCAATATTACATAAAGATGCAGAAATAAGTAGTGTAAATTTATCTTTGTGTTCAAAATTATAAAAATCCAACAATTTTTCTAAATTAATTAATAACTTAGACTCTACATTATTTATCAAGTAAAAAGAAGATGTGATTTTATATAACTCTTCAAATGTTAAGGTAGTTGTAAAATCATGTAAACTACCAAATATAAAATATAGTATTTCAGTCTCATTTTGTAGATCAAGCCAAAAACTAGTTTTCTGAGATATCTTTAAAAATATCTCTGTCAACTTTTTAGAAAAAAGTTCATTTCTGCTATTTTCAATGAAAGATAAAACACTAATTCTATCTTTTACTTTAATAGTTGAGAGATTAAATCTATTTTCAATAGCAATTGAAATAGACAAAATTTGTGAGAATAATGGGATTTCATCAGCTTTTAAACCAAAAAACCCACTTCCATCATAATATTCATTTTGATATTTCAAAATATCTTCTTTATCATCATCTAAAAAAGGTAAAACACTTGCAATAGTATTAGAAGATTCACAATATTCTTTTGATATATGTAAAGTATTCATTAATCCTATTGAATGAACTAAAGAGAAAGAGCATAAGTCACTCATTTTTTGAGGACTAAGCTCTAACTCTTTTCCTATATTTAAAGCAAGATAAGTAACTCTTTTTGAATAGTTTAAACTATTTGAACATCTATCTTTTCTTAAATAATCTAAACTAAAAGATAATGCCAATAAAAAATTGTTAAGATTAAAACTAATCTCTTTTTTTTTATCCATTATTCTTCTTCAAGAAGTTTTGTAATAGCTTCCAATGAAGTATCTGTCATATCTAAGTCCAAATGCACTCCATTTTTCACTTCTACTATTTTAGCATCAAGACCTTTTTTTATAGCTAGATTATAAAAGTTTTTCGTAACTTCAGGAGGTGATACTTTGTCATTTTCTCCATAAATCAATATAAACTTAGTTTTTTTACTAACTTTATTAATAACATCAACAATAGAAATCAATCCAGGAGATTTATCATTTTGATGGATATCATATCTACCACCTACTAAAATAGCATTATTTATCAAATTTGGCTCAACACCTGTTAGAGTTGCTCCCATCATTGCACCTGCACTATGACCAATATATGTCACAGTTTTAGCTTCAAACCTATCTTTTAATTCACTTATTAATTCACCTAAAAATTTTATATACTCTTCTTTTGCAGCTAAATTTTTAACACCTTCATGTGCTAAAGCTGTAAAATTATTTGTAGAAGAGTCTGAATACCCAGGAAGAGCAACAGCAACTGTTGTAATATCTGTATTTAAAGTAAGAGTTTCAGCAAAAGTAGAATATCTACCTAGGGTATTTGTACCATCTGGCCAAGTACCATGAACAATTATATTTAAATAACCTCCCCTATCACCTTTACTTTTAAAATATTGAATACATTCACCTCCCGCAAATATATAATTATCTCCCTTTTCTAAACACTCTTCATGACTCACTTTTTGTGCATGTAAATTTAAAGCTAAAAATATCAAACTTACATATATAAAAACTTTACTCTTCATTTTTTAATCCCCCACTTTTAATTTATTAATATGCTAAAACTCCAACATAACCAGCAACTTTTCTTTCAATCAACTCTACGATTCCAGCTTGAACATAACTTACACCATCAATAAAATCATCTTCTTTCCAATGCATACTTTCCATAGTATTTTTACAACCAATAAACTCTACATCATATTGCATCAACGATGATATTCTTGTCAATGTTTTTTTGTCATAATCTTTTTTTAATGCTCTCATTCCATTTCCATATACAACTACTACTATTTTTATAGTATCACTTGGATACTCTTTCAAGATATTATAAATTCCATTTAAATTATTATTAACAACACTCAAATCAGAATTATATATTTGAAATACTACTTTTCTAGGCTTATCAAAAGTAGGTTGAGGGTCACTAAAAGTTGAACTTGCAAAAGAAAAAACAGCTAATAAAACTACTAAAATAATTTTTTTCATATTACTCCTTTATATATACTTCAAAGTCTATTTTAATTGTACCATTTTTTAATATTTTACAATATAATCCCCTACAATCTTTTACAATTTTTGGTAATCGTTTGTGGAAAATACTCAGATGGTCACACATAGTGCATTTTTGCATTATTTGTATTTGACACTCCCCTATTTGCAAAATTGTACCTATAGGTAAAGCATGTGGGTTAAAATCAAAAATGATATTTTCTCCTAAACTACCAAACTCCAAATTAACACCATTTTGAAGTGCAATTTCATAACTATTTAGACCTAAAAGCATAACCGTTTTATCCAAATCTTTTTGTGCGAACTTATCATTTTCAATTCCAAAATCTTTTATAAGATTTAAAGTTTCTACTTTTGGGCGAGGACTACTACTTTTTGACTCTTTTGTTGCACTAAAAGTACCAATTACTTTTCCTATTTTTTTCATTTTTTAATATTCTCATTTAAAATAAATATAAAATCTTTTTTTGTCCAAGCACCTAAATATCTATTTAGTATCTTTTTATGCTTTGAGATAAAATAAAAAGTAGGAGTCATTCCTTGAAAATTTTTCTTTAGCTCAAAAGGTAAAATGTCATGGTCAATATTAACTTCTAAAAATATGAAATTATTATTTAATATATTTTTAACATCTGCCTTTGAAAAGACTTTTTTCTTCATTATTTCACAATAAGGGCAATCGTCTCTTGAGACAAAAACAAGTATTTTTTTATCTAATTTTTTTGCTTCTTTTAAAATCTTATTTTCATCATAATTATTTTTGGATATATTTTCTGCTAATAAATTTGAAGTGAATAAAAAAATAAAAAATATCAAAAGTCTAAGTCTCATTGAACTTCCTAATTTCTTAATTTAAAATAGAGTTCAATAACTCTATTTTAAATTGAGAAAAGGTACAGATAATCTGTACCTTTTTCAACTTTTATGAAATAATTCCTGGATTGCCTTTTATTCCTATGATATCAGGAGTATCAATTTTTAAGTTTTTCACATGTTTTACACTTTTTAAGTATGTTTCAACTGTTTCCCATACTGGTTCACCTGGTGATTTAGAACCAACAGTTGACCAACCAGCAACTTGATACTCTTTACTTGCTTGAAGTTTTTGCCCATTTCGGGTAAGTGTAATATCTGAGATTCTCTCTCCCATATTAGCAGTAGGATTAATTTTATAAGAAATCCCACCTGTTCTTACCATATCTCCACCTTGTTGATAGAAAGGATCTGGATTGAACAAGTTATCAGCAACATCTTCTAAAATAGCTTTAATATCTTTTCCTGTGATTCCTCTTCTATAAGTTTCAGGATAAGTCATAGCTGTTTGAGTAGCCAAGTCATCAAAAGTAATTGCTTGACCAGGCATAACTGATGTTCCCCATCTAAATCCAGGAGATAAAGCAATTTCTGCATCTTTTACATCAACTAAAGCATCACAAATAATTTGATCCCAAGAACCATTAAAGTTCCCTCTTCTAAACAGAGTTTCATCAGTAGTTGCAATTTCTCTTGTTAATTCCTTTTTAAAGGGAGCTCTTACATCTTCAATATATTTTTTCATCTCTTTATCTTCAGGAATCAAATCAGAAAAAATAGGTAATAAAGTAAACTTGAAATCTTTAATTTTACCATTTTGAATATCTAAATCTAAAACATTTAAGAATTTACCATTACTTCCTGCGTTACAAACATAAGTTGTACCCTCTTTATTTTTGATAGGAACAGCTTCAGGAACACCATCATGAGTATGTCCACCCATAATAAAGTCAATCCCTGTACAAACTTGTGCCATCTTTCTATCAGTATCATATCCATTATGAGATAATACAATTACTGCATCTGGTTTTTCACTCTCTCTTATTTCATTAACTAATTCTTGCATTCCATCTTTATTAATCGAAAAAGTCCAATCAGGAATAAATCTTTGAGGATTTGCAATTGTTGTATATGGAAAAGCTTGTCCAATAATAGCAACTCTTGAACCATTAATCACTTTGATTGTATATGGTTTAAAAGCATAACCTTTATCTTCATCATAAGCTTCAGCCGTACCATTAAATAAAGCATCTTCTTTTACTTTTACATTTTGAGCAAGGAACTCTGCATTTAGAAGTTTTACATTTTCTAATACTTCTTTAGCTGTATAAGTAAACTCCCAATGTCCAACTGCAATATCCACACCTAGTAAATTCATAGCACCAACCATGTCTTTACCTCTTGTTTGTAAAGCTGTCCATGAACCTTGCCAAGTATCACCACCATCTAATAAAAGAGTCTTATCAGCACCAAAACTATTTTTCAAAAAGTCAACAACAGTTTTTATTTGAGCAAAACCACCTGTTCTTCCCATAGCTTTTGCATGTTTTTCAAAATTAACACATGTGTAAGCATATTCTAATCTTGGATTATCTTTTATTCCATAATAGTCTAAAAATTTTTCACCTACTATATGTGGTGGTTTACCTAAATTATCAAAAAAACCAAGATTAACACTTGGTTCTCTAAAATATACAGGTACTAATTGTGCATGACAATCTGTCAAATGAAGAAGTCTAGTATTACCAAATGGTTTTAACTTATAATAATCTTCCAACTTATTTGTATTTGTCATTCTTGTGTGAGAATTAGCAAATACAGGAGCAGCACCAAGTACTGCCATCATATAAACAAATTCTCTTCTACTTAATCTACTCATTTAACCCACCCTTTATATATTTATTTACCATCACCAATTACAGTGAATCCTAAAGAAGTCCATGCTTGCATTCCACCTCTATAGTATTTAATTTTTGAAGCTGGATAACCCATTTTCAATAATGAAAATTTTGCATTTTTTACCATTGCTGGAGTTTGTCCACACCAATATCCATTACAATATAAAGCTAAAGTTTTTGCATTAGAAAAATCAAGTGTTCCATCGTCTTTTTGAACAACACCCATTTCATCTTCCAGCATCTCTATTGCAGTATCTTTTTCATTAAAATTCGTATATGGAACATTTATAGCTCCAGGTATTCTTAATCTTACAAACCATCCTGGCGTTCTTGTATCAATAATTGCAATACTTTTATCAGATTGTGCTTTTTTCATATAATCAATAAGTTCTAACTCTCCTAATGTCTCTACACCTTCTGATAAAATCATTGGTTGAGGCACCCCATTATCTGTTCTATTATAAAGTGGTGTAATTTTATTTCCAGCAGTTTGATTTCTCATTAGAGTAAATTTTTCACCATTTAAATTCATCTCAATAGATTTTACACCCTTTGAAATAGGCACAACATTTTCTGCAAATACCGAACTTATACACATAGTTGAAACTAGTGCAGTAATAGTTATCTTCTTTAAAATTGTCATACTACATTCCTTTGTTATTATTTAAATGAGAATATTAAAAAAAAGCCAAGAAAAACTTGACTTTAATTTATTTGAGAATTAATATTTAAGTCCATCACCTGGAACAGCATTTCTCCAAGTTGATTTAGCTTCAACTGATTCCATCAAAGGAACGATTGCAAATCTACAAGCTCTCTCTGCTGCAAAATTTGTATCTAAGACAGTTTTAGAAACTTTTCCTTTAAAATCTTTAGGATTAACTTCTTTTGCACCTGTTTTAATAGCTTCTTCCACTGAAGCAATTAAAGCACTATTATTTACATCTAATCTTCTAAATTCTAAACCATTCGCTTGAGCAATAGGATTATAAGTAGCAGCTGTTTTAATAACACTTTCAATTCCACTTTTTTCAACACTACAAACTGTATTTAAATCTATTTTTGTAGCTGTTGCAATACTTGGTTCAGATGTACATCCACCTAATATTGCAGCAATACTTACCGTTGCAATCAATGTTGTTAATTTTTTCATAGTAATTACCTCCTACTTTCTTATATCTGGACCATCTAATTTCATACCATTTGACATGTATGACATAAAGAATAGCAACTCTTTCATATCTTTACTTGTATCAGCTGGTGGAACTTGCCCTTGATCTTTAATACATCCAGACATTCTTCGCTCTAAAGTTCCTACGCCTTTCCATTTTAATCTATAAACTGGGAAATGAGTTACTTGCCCTAAAAATGGAGATAATTTTTCATTTCTAACTCTTTTACCTGATCCGCCAACATGACATTCAGCACAATTAAGTTTTAAATAACCTCTTTGTGTATAGTAATACTCTTTACCTCTTTCATACGCATCAGCTGCTGCTTGACTATCAATTTTTACATCAATAACTTTTTCTTCATCTTGAGCAGATTTTGCCATATAAGCTTGAAGTTTAGCCATATTACCTTTTTTAGTATTCCATGCTTTTTCGCCATTTGAAGTTAAACATTCATTAACCGCTTGTGTTAGTGTAACAACTTGATTTCTTGCGTCATCAAAATATGGATATTTAGATAAAGCATCAGGAGTTCCAAAACATGTTGCAAATGATTTACCATTTGCAAATGCTTTATTCCACAATACTTCACCTGCATCTATATCATAATCATATGGTGGCATTTCTCTTAAATCTTCATATTGAGCTTTCCCATCAATATTATAAGAGTAGTTCCCTAACGCAAAATCTTGAAATTTCAAACCTTTTGCGATGCCATTTTCTAACTCATCATCAGTTGCATATGGGAAAAATTCAGCTCTATTTTTTAAAGGATCTTGAAATTTAGTTTCAAAATATTTAACTAGTGCTACTCTATCTTTTTCAGCTTGTGCAGAAAAGTCTTTTGCATTTAATGTAATATTAAATGCACTAACAGTTAAAGCTATCAAAGCTGTAGTCTTTGCAATTTTTAATAACATTTGTATCCCCTTATCTTTTTATATAACTAAAAAATAGTTATTATTTTATCTTAACAGTTTCAGTGTCAGTATTACCTTTTAAATCAATCCACCAAAAAGTCAAATCATCCCCCGCTTTACCATGAAAAGAAAATTTTACATATGGATTTTTTGATAAAAACTGACTTGTTGATACTTCATAAACAACTTTCCCATTTGATGTAGCTTTAAAATTAGTAATAAAATTTACTTCTTTTTTTGCTTTTTTTGCTTCTACATAACTTAACATTTCATGTTTAGCCATAGCTTTTACAGTAACTATACCGTTTTTCTCTTTTGCTTTTATTCTAGTTTTAGCCATTTTAATTCCTTTGAATCTATTTATATTTTTTTAATTTTTTATTTGTGTAGTTGGAATTAAATCAACCACCACATCCACCAATAGTTACTTTAACTTCTTTAGAAGCAGAGTACAATTTTCCATCTGATTCTACAACAGCTGTAACAGTTCCAGTTTTAGCTAGTTTTATTCTAATTGAATAATCAATAATTCCACCTTCTGGTACAGTAAATACAGCAACTGTTGTTTCAGGATTTGCATCTTGAAAAATTGCAACTTTAGAACCAGCTAGTTTTGAAGAAACTGTTACAGGAATCACAGCCCCATTCTCTGCAATATCTGGAGCTTTAAGTTTAACTTTCCCTTTAGTTGTTGCACTTGTACCAAAAACTTCTTTGATACCATCATCTAATTTAACAGCAGTCCATGCCTTAGGTAATGTTTTTCTAAAATCAACGGCACTTAATGTACTTGGTGCTAGAGAAGCTACTGCAACTGCACCCAAACCTAAACTTAAAAAATTTCTTCTATTCATTTTATTTCCTTTTTAAATACTAATTAATTGTTTTTAAATAAGCAACTACTGCTTTTATTTGGCTATCACTTAGCCATCCAGCTTTTCCAAATGCTGGCATTGATGTATTAGTCAATCCCCTTGCACTATAAATATTAAATACTGTGTCATAAAGTGTTTTATCATCCCAATAAGATAAACCAGTTAATTTTGGTCCCATACTTCCTGGTCCATTAATATTTTTACCATTAACAGCATGACATGCCAAACAATTTCCTAAATTTTTAGTATTAAAGATTTTTTCACCTTGCGCTACTAAATCAGCATTAGCAAGTGCACTTGAAGCAAGTACACCAGTAACAGCTGATGCCATTAAAAAATTTCTAATTAATTTCATCTATTCTCCTTTTATTTAGTTGAGTTAACCATATAATCAACAACTGCTTTAAACTTATCATCAGATAAATCAGTACCACCTTTTGGAGGCATTGCATTTATTCCATTGATAGCATTTTTATAAACAGCATCCATACCTTTTTTCATAACTGTTGCCCAAGCTTCTTTATCCCCAAACAATGGAGCACCTATTGCTTCATTCCCATGACAAGTACTACAAGAAGTCTCATAAACAGTTTGTGCGACAGACTTTTCTTTTCCTTTTTCTTCAGGTAAAGATTTTTCTGTCGAAATTGGTGGAACAAAACCTGCAATATTTTGTTTAATATGCACAGGTTCTGGTTGTATACAATTTGACATACATCTTTCCCCTTGTGCTAAAGGGGGTCTTTGCTCTTTTAAGTCATGTCTATCTGGACTAACAGGATAAAAGCCATCCGTATTGTTCATTTTAATACCATTAAAGTTATGTTTACCTAAAATAAATTCATCATCCATTTCTTTTCCACTAACTTTAATATCATTAACAGATAATAAATAAGCAGTGATAGCATAAACTTCATCATTACTTAAACTTTTTGGAGCTGGAAATGGCATAGCTGTTTTTATATACCAAAATAGTGTACTAGCATATGGCCAATAAGAACCAATTGTTTTTCTTGGAGCTTCATTACCAGTCAAGCCTAATTGGTATTTCAAACTCCCAATTCCACCTTGCAATGGAGGATAACCTTTTCCACCAACACCAAAATCACCATGACAAACAGCACATTGTGAATCATAAAGTTCTTCACCTTCAGAAACTGAACCTTCACCTTCTGGTAAATCTATATTATCAGGTTTTATATCAACATTCCATGCTTTTATTTCATTTGCAGTTGGAGTTCTTCCATACTTTGAAAATCCACTTTCATCTTGAGGATTTACATGATATTTAGTATATTTATTATTAACAATTGGATAAATAACTGAGCCATCAACATTCTTTTTTAAAGTGGAAGAACTAGAATTTGGAGTATCTAATTCTACACATCCTGTTAAAATTACTGCAGTTGCTACGCTTAATCCTATTAATGTTTTTTTAACTTCTAATGTGAACATTATTAACTACTCCTTTTGATGTAACTTCCCAACCTACAATAGGATTTCTGTGATAAATTCCTTCAACGCCAACTTTTGATACTAATTTATCAATAGAGGGTTGAATATGTCCAGAATCATCAATTGCTCTACTTAATAAAACTTTCGGATTTCCATCCCAAGTTATGATATAAGAAAATCTTGTCCAAGATTTAGGCAATATCAATCCTTTAAAATGAGCTTCCACCCAATTTTTACCACCATCTAATGAGATATCAACAGTTTTTATTGTCCCTCTTCCTGACCATGCAATACCAGTGATTTCTACTTTATCACCTATCTTTAAATCAGTCCAAGGAACCTCAGGACATGGAGAAGTTATTATTGAATTTACTTCCATTGGCCAGAAAAATTCAATTGCCTTACCACTTGGTTGTAACATTGTATATTTAGAAGTTTCTTCTTTTGAATGCCATGGTTTACTATCGAACTTAAGTCTTTTTAACCATTTAACATTTAAATTACCTTCCCAACCAGGAACTAATAATCTTACGGGATAGCCTTGTTCTGGTCTTAAAGGTTCACCATTTTGTCCCCAAACAATCATTGCATCATCTAAAACTTTTTCAATAGGAATACTTCTTGCCATCTCAGAGTCATCACTTCCTTCAGCCAACATCCATTGTGCTTCAGGTTTTAAACCTAAATCTTCTAAGATAACAGATAGTCTTACTCCCGTCCATTCGGCACTACTCATCATACCTTTTACAAATTGTAAATTATTAAATTGTGGTCCTCTCCATCCAGTAGATCCATTTGCAGGACACTCAATAAAATAAATTCTTGACTCACTTGGATATCTTTTTAATTGTTCTAAAGTTAAAACTAATGGTTTTTCAAGAAGACCATGAAGCATAAGTCTATATTTATTTGGATCAACCTGTGCAATACCACTATGACTTCTACAGAAAAACAAACCATTTGGAGTGATTATTCCTTCTTGTTGATGTAGAGGAGACATAGAAACTGTTGCATATCTATCACCTGAAGATAATAGGTCATGAATCCTTCTAATATTATTGTGCTCATATGGTGAAGGTAACCCATAAAGATTTTTATCAAGCCTATCTCCTAACTTTGTCCCCCATTCTACTTGATTAACAATATTTACATCATCAGCTTTAAGTTTAACTGGAGCCAAAATATTAGCAGCAGCAATTGCACCAGCAGAATACACAGCAGTTTTTCTAAAAAAGTTTCTTCTACTTAATTTATCTTCATTAATAGTTGAATTTTTTTCTAAACTGTCAGTTTTAGTTGTCATTTATACTCCTTGGAATAATTATCAAATATAAATTATAATTATCTATAAACAAAATTATAAATAAAAATTATTTATCCTTATACTTATTATAAACAATTGTTATATAACTTTTTATTATATAATAACTACCACATTATTGCTCATTTTTATAGCTAAGTCAATTATTTTTTAGTATTTTTGCCAAATTAAGCCAAATGCTATGCTAATGCTATGTTAATACTAGGTTAATGTACAAAAACTACTATTTTCAAGCCTTCAAAGTTACTTTTTTTCTTCATTATGATACTATTTCTTCTTAAAATTTGGAGGTAAAAATGAAAAATATAATAAATTATGAAGAGTCTTTAAACATATTAAATAATATTTTTTTGGAAGAAAAAATTAAGGAAAAACTTTTTTTAACAAACGCATTGGGAAGGATACTATCTGATGACATAATTGCAAACGAAAATTCACCTGCTTTTATAACATCTGGAATGGATGGATATGCTATTAAAAGTGAAGATCAAAAATTAAACACCATAAAAATAATAGATAAGAACCCAGCGGGAAGTGTTACTGAGTCAAAAGTTGAAAATGGCAGTTGCATAAAAACATTTACTGGTTCTTTAATGCCAGAAGGGGCAGATACATTAATACCAATAGAAAATGTTGAAGTAGTTGGTGATTGTATAAAAATAGTTCAAGAAGTTTCAAAAGGTTTTGCAGTAAGAGATATAGGTGAAAACTATAAAGAAAATGAAATTTTAATAAAAAAAGGAACTCAAATTGGCTTTGCTGAAATAGGTGTAATGGCTTCACTTAATATATCACAAGTAAGTGTATATTCTCAGGTTGTAGTAAGCATTGCAAGTACAGGAAGTGAAATACTTGATATTGGAGAAATTCAAACTAATAAATCACAAATAAGAAGTTCAAACCATCTTACTGTTGAAGTTTTAGCAAAAAAAGCTGGTGCAAAAACTATTCAAATGGGAACAATAAAAGATGATATGGATTCAATTACCCAAATGATGAAAACTGCTTTGAATAACTCAGATATAGTTGTTACAACTGGTGGTGTATCAAAAGGTGATTATGACTTCGTGCAAGATGTTGTAAAAGAAAAACTTGGAGCTGAAGTTTTATTCCATGGAGTAACTATTAAACCAGGAGGTCCAATATTAATAGCTAAAAAAGAGAATAAATTAATTATCTCCCTTCCAGGATTTGCATATAGTTCAACTGTATGTGCTATTTTGTATCTACTTCCTATGATTTATAAATATGAAGGTTCTAAAAAAGAACTTCCTATAGTAAAAGCCAGAATAAACCAAGACTTTCCTGTAAAAATAAAAAAGACTGTGTTTACAGCTTGTAATGTAAAATATAAAAATGGTGAATATCATATTGATTTTGAGGGGAAAAAACAAGGTACTAGTGCTATATTAACAAATCTTTTAGGTAGTCCTGCGTTACTTATACAAGATAAAGATAGTGATGACATAAAAGCTGGTGATTTGGTTGATATATTATTATTAAATGAGTTGAACTAATGTTTGAACACCTAATAATTATACTAATGGGGATAGTATTTTTAATAATACTTCCTATCATGTCAACAATTAAATATTGGAACCACAAGCCATATATGAAATATGCACTTTCTTTAATATGGATATCATATATTGTTATAGCATATGAAGTTTTTTTCCCAAGAGAAAGTTATTATATTAAGAATCTAAATAAATTTTCAAATATAACATTTAGTAAAGAGATAAAAGTAATCAAAAAATACACTTCTTTTTTAAATATAGAAGGGGAATACTCTTCTTGTGCAATATTTGAAA
>TARA_R110002033_G_scaffold171196_2_pt1 | contig 57657 bp, 52 predicted proteins | sample TARA_R110002033 | Tara Oceans TARA_R110002033 (sample SAMEA4397051) | marine metagenome | biome: Polar Biome; feature: [SRF] surface water layer (ENVO:00010504); material: water (ENVO:00002006), including particulate matter (ENVO:01000060) such as... | depth 5 m
ATTATTGCGATACTATACGCCTCGCCATTTTATCAATAAAATATATTCATTTTATCCAATCCATAAGGGTTATTGATGGACATTAAGCCGCTACGTTATTTCATTGCCATCGCAAAAACAGAAAGCTTTACCAAAGCAGCCCAGCAGCTTGGCGTTGCTCAACCCGCTGTTAGTATGGCAATCAAAAAACTAGAAGCGGATTTGGGCCTAACCTTAATCCATCGGGCAGATCGAAATATTGGTCTAACTGACGAAGGCAAAAAGCTGCTGATACATGCAGAAAAAATCATTCAAGCTACCGATGATGCCTTATTAGAAATGAGCGAGCTAAAAGGTTTGAGCCAAGGCGAAGTACGAGTGGGAATTCCTAGTATGCTGGGCTCCTATTACTTTCCACCCATTCTGATGGCATTTCGTCATAAGTACCCCACTATTACGCTCAAAGTGATCGAAGGCGGAACCTGGCAGCTGCAAAAAATGCTCGAAAATGGCGAATTAGATCTTAGTGTTATCGTTGCTGAAACGCTCCCCGATGGTTTGGAAACTCAAGCGCTGATCCGAGAAGAAATGCTCGTCACAATAGCAACTGATCACCCTTTCAGCCAACTAGAAAAAATCTCACCAGAGGCATTTTTCGATGAAGAGCTTGTCATGTTTAAAGAAGGTTACTTTCATCGCCGTATCGTCGATAAGCTGGCTAAAGCCTGTAAAAAAACGCCCAAAATTGGTTTTGAAACCAATTTGATTCCATTGATCAAATCCATCACTCAGCAAGGCTTTGGCATCTCTACTTTACTCGCCATGGTTATTGAAGAAGACGATGACCTCATCACTCGTTCTTTTGATCCACCAATCTGGCTAGATCTTGGTATTGCTTGGCGCAAAGACAGTTACTTATCGAAAGCCAACCGAGCTTTTTTGGAATTTGTTAACGAGCATGGTCGATATAAACGCCGACAATAAAAAAATGCCCGCTCTGTTTCTACTATAGGTAAACAGAGCGGGCATTTGGAACTGTGCTTTCTACTTAGTTAAACAAACGCGTTTCAAACAAAGACGAGTTCTTAAAGCGATGTAGGCTTTTCGCCCCAGCCAATACGGCAAGATCTAGAATCGGCTCGATCAGTACAACACTAAGGTAAGCCATACCGAACGTCGCGACAGCCGCTACGTTCTCGGCACCGAAACCTTGTCCATAAAACGCCCAAAAAGCCACCCAAGCGACAATACCGCCTTGGTAAGTTAGAGACAGCTTCAATGCTTGCTTGTAGCTAATATCGACATAAGCCGTATTCTCAGCAATCGTACGACGGGCAACAGCAGACATGGCAAACAGAGGTAACAATAAGGTGGTCACGTTCATGCCATATTGAGGCAGGTCAAACTGAGCAAAGAAGACTCCTTGCGTTAGCAAACCTAATATCAAGCCAACAGAAGCTGCGGCTGGGCCAAAGATTAGAAACAGCGTTGAACCTAATATGAGATGCACTTCAGACACTCCGACGGCGTGATGAGGCAAGAGTTCAAAAAAGGCAAAAACAAAAAGTGTGGTCAAAGTACTACGACCGATTAAAGACATAAAGCCGTCTTTTTTTATCATGTCGATAGAAGCTTTAGCAGAAAATCCAAAAGCGGCCAACGCTGTAGCGTAACTCAAAACGATTTTTGCGCCGTCAACGACGCCAGGTTCAATATGCACTATGTGCCTCCAAAATATGCTTCATACTCACCCGTATGATTCAAATTAACGGACTTTCGCATGACAAAGCTTGCCGACAAGAAAAGTCCTAATTAATGAAGGCCGGTCTCCGGACTGATAAGTGTTTTGCAGATCTGTATTTCTAAAACTCTCGTCCCTTCCCATTCAAAGATATTTCTATCAATGGACAGTGGGAGTAAGAAAAATACATCACTTATTTACCGTTGCGGGGGCAGTACAGGGATTGCTTAACAAAGAGCGCACCTGTTTCCCGTTTCACCCATTAGGGCACCTTCACAAGAACTGGTATTCATTATTTTAATGCAAGATTAATAACCGATTACCAGAGATTCGAAGCGTACGGTTTAACTTAAATTTAAGCAACTAAAGCGATGGAAATACTGAACGCTTAACGAACACCCTTCATACAAAGAAGAAAGGCATTCATCTAGGTTTGTTAGTCTGAAAAAGTTTTAAGAAGGTTTACGTCCAGATAAAGAACTGCGAGCATTCATACGCGACTCAATATTCTTCAGCAAAGATGTTCGATGAAAGATAGTTCCGCCAATAATTCCAATAGCACTACCAATAGAAATATCGACCAATCGATGCTCTAGTAAAACGGCAGTACTCATATTAGCGCTAGTAAACTCAGCCATAATGACCGTTAACGGAGTAATAAAAATCACCGCTGCGCCGTAGTTTTTGACGATCAATAATTCCACGACAAATTGAAAGAAGATCATGCTTAACGCTAAAACCCAATAATTCGGCTGCAAAGAAAACAAACACCAAGCGACACCCATACCAATTGCGGTACCAACAATGCGATGAACATTTCGGTGCCAGATCATTCGATAAGTGGCACCTTGTAAAATAGCCGCACATGAAATAGGTACCCAAAGTGCGTTAGGTAAAGCCAGTAACACAGCCAATAAATAAGAGAAAGATATAAAGAAAGCCACTAATGCGCCTTCTAAAATAATCGCATTCACCTGAGTGTCTGTTTCAACTTTTGTTGCTGGTAAATCATTTGCGCCTGTCATTAAGCTATAAATAAACGCCAGACCACAAGATAGCATCCCACCCAAAGCAACCATGCCGATATTCGATGACCATTTACCTAAATCAAAAGGTAAATAAATCGCCAACGCGGAAACGAGAATAAAGAAAAAGCTACCTGGAGGCGGTAAGCGATAATATCGAGTAATAACAATAGCGCCAAAGGACAGCGCCCCAAGAGCAAAAGCTGCAACGTAAGAGTTAAAACTGGACAGAGAACCAATGGTAAAACACACCATAAAGCCAAATGAGCACATGGCTAGCGTCACCATTCGATGTGCAGTACGCGTTTTAGGCAAATACAAAATGACCATTGCCCCTAAGCTAGACAATGTCGCCACTGCGAATTGGTCTGTCGCCGCGCCAATCAAGGCAGGAATACCAACACAGACTGCAGCAAGGACCGCCAGGTGCCAGGGACGCTTAACATCACTCCACGCAAAAAGATCTCTTATTTGAATTAATAAAGCGTTAAACAAGTGCATACCCCGTGAATAATGTTTAGTAGATAAACATTATATCAGCATTATCTTTGCTCAATAATGGAAAAACTAAAGTTACTAGCGACATCAATTCGATAGATCCCCAGGATAAAAAACCAAACTTTTTATCAAATCAAAGTGTTTGAAAAGATAAAAAACCACCTTTATCTAAAGATACGCTCAGACCATACCGTTAAGCCTGCCGCCACACTGCCAAAGTGGTCGCCATCCAAAACAGGAATATCACCAATACGTTGTTGAATAGCCTCACGAATCACCGGGGATTTTGCCGAACCACCTGTCATATAGATCAAATCTGGTTTCTCACCTGCCTGCTCTATCGCAGCAGTCATCAAGTTCAGCATTTTTTCTAAAGGTGAAGCAATTGACTTCGTCAGTTCCTCACGAGTAACAGTAGCAGTTAACTCCGCTTCAATATAATCCAATGAAGCAAGATAACTCTGAGCATCAGATAAGGCTATTTTCGCCTCTTCTGCACTACGCACGATATGATAGTTATGTTTTTCTTCTCGCATGCGCAAGAAGCGCTCAATCAACTTTGGCTGTGCAGCATCTAAACGTAGCTGATTTATTTGATTCTTTGTTTCCATACTATTAAAGGTCGCGATGGCAGACACATCATTCGTTGTGACTGCATTCCAATACAGTTGAGTCGGCATTGGCAACCCCGTCTTAAGTAGCGAACCCATACCAAATAACGGCATAAAGTGTTTGCCTGCAATCTGTATGTCTAAATCATTACCACCAATTCGTTCACCAGTGTGAGCTAGAAAATCACTACGACGCTCTTCTTTTTTGAGGTAGTCAGGCCCCATACGAACCATCGCGCAGTCGGTGGTACCACCACCAATATCCACAACCAATACGGTTTTATTCTCAGCCAGTTTCACTTCAAAATCCAAACCAGCAGCAATCGGTTCATACAGAAACTCAATTTCTTTAAAACCTGCACGTTTACCTGCTGTCGTAAGGATCTCAAGCGCTTGACGGTTACTGACTTCTGCATCAAGACCTTGAAAATTGACAGGACGACCAATGACGGTATGAGTAATTTCTGCACCCAAGCTTTTTTCGGCGCGCTGTTTGATGTTCTGCATCATCACAGTCACAACGTCTTCAAAGAAATGAATATGCTCGGAACGCAGTCCAGCGCCACCTAGAAATGACTTAGGCGATTTTACGAAGTAGCCTTCTTCAGGCCATTGAAAGTATTCGTCAAACGCAGCGCGCCCAAAAAATAACGTTTGGTCTTCATCTGCAATATCTTCTTCATAACGCGCACGCTTAGCCCGTGTTAAAGCATTCATACGCAATTCTGCGAAGGCTTGTCTTGAATGAATATCTTGAAGGCCTCTTCCGACCGCTTCGGTAATCAAGTCTCGATCTAAAGCGTATAAAGTAGACGGTAAAAAAGCATGTTCTCCTTCTAAAGCGACCAAACGCACAGCCGAATCTTGCACAATACCTAATGCACAATTTGATGTTCCGTAATCAAATCCACAAATCATCTAATATTTACCTGTTATCGCTAATAGAAAAGGGTCGCGGACGATAACAGAAAGATTCAAAAGTATCAAAACTATCAAGTCACTATATCCCCATAGCAAGCCTATTCTAAATAATAGAGAATGCTCATTCTTTTAAATTTACTTAAATACGGCACACAAGATAGTTAGTGTACCTAATATATTTCATAGGAGAAAAAGGATGCTCTTTTCGTTACAAACTAAAATTACCCTCCAGTCCATAATTGTGGCCATTATCGTCGCTATCGGAGTTGGTGGCGTTTCTCTTTACGCCTTAAAATCAGATAGCGATGCCCGTATAAAATCAGAAGCCGGCTCTCAAGCAAATGCTATTTCGACTTATATAAATAGCTGGTCTGGGGATCGTATCGGCACCATGCAAGCCATCAAACAAAAGATAGAAACTTCTTTACAAGAAAGCCCTAACCTAAATGAAAAAGATATCCAGAATATCTTACAACAAGCCCAAGCTAGCTTAGGGTTTGGTATGACATTTTTGGGTCTAGAAAATGGAGACATGTATCGCCATGATCCATCTCTAAATAGCGCAGATTACGATCCTCGCAATCGTAGCTGGTACATGGATGCCAAAGCTAAAAACAGTGCTTATGTAACAGCACCTTACATATCAGCGGCTACCAAACAACTCTCCATGACGTTTGTCGAACCTATTACGATTAATGGCAAGTTTGTTGGCGCTATCGGTGGTCTAGTCTTTTTAGACAGCGTCTTAGATAGTATTTTAGCGATGAAAGTCGCAGGTAATGGTTATAGTGTGTTATTCGATGGAAATGGCAAAATCATCGCTCACCCAAACACAAAACACATATTAAAAGATGCTATGAATTTGTCTCCAGTATTAACCAGCGATTTTTTCAAAAAAGTTCGTAATCAAGCCATTTTTACCGAGCTTAAATTAGACGGCAAAGATATAGATATGTATGCCAGCAACATAAAAGGCAGCCCTTGGGCTTTAGGGTTGATGATGGACAAAAATGTTCTAAATGCCCCCCTTGTTAGCTTAGGTACTAATATTATTATTGCTGTGTTTATTTTGCTCTCGATTGCTGTATTGATAGCAGTTCAAGTTACCCGATTTTTACTGAAAGACTTGCGCCGGGTGTCTGACAGTATGGCGCAAATCGCCCAAGGTGAAGGCGACTTAACACAACGATTAACTGCAAGCTCTAAAGATGAAATAGCCGTTTTGGTCGACAATTTTAACAAGTTCGTCGTACTACTACACGGAACGGTCTCTCATCTTAAAAAAATTGGTCATGAATTGGCAAACCAAGCCAGTATTGCTCACGACTCTTCACAAAATAGTTCGCTAAAACTAGAAGAGCAGCAGCATAATATTTCTATGGTCGCTACTGCTATTCATCAAATGTCACAAGCAACACAAGAAATCGCTAACAACGCAACCAATACTGCAATAAATGCTGATGAGACAGTAGCTGCAGGTAATATAGGTCAAACTCAAGTACTTAAAAGCCAAGAAAGTATCAGAACACTAGCTACTGATATTCAAGAGGTTGCCAATGTTATTAACGATCTAAGCAAAAATGCTGATGGTATCAATACCATCTTAACGACGATTTCGGGAATCGCAGAACAAACTAATTTATTAGCATTAAACGCTGCAATCGAAGCTGCACGGGCAGGTGAACAAGGCCGAGGCTTTGCAGTGGTTGCTGACGAAGTAAGAGTACTTTCACAACGTACTTATAGTTCAATTGAAGAAATTCAAAAAATGATTGAGTCTTTGCAAAAAATCACTAAAGACGCAGTAGGCAAAATTCAATTAAGTCATACTAGAGCAAACAATAGCGTTGAAGACGTCAATCAGGCAAAAGACAGCCTAGACAAAATCCAACAATCGGTTGCAACAATCAATGATCGCGCGGCACAGATTGCGACGGCAACTGAAGAGCAAACCAGTGTGACCGAAGAGGTAAATCAAAACACGACTGATATTCAGCGAGGCTCTAAAGAGCTAGTAACGCTTGCGGCTGAAAGTGCCGCTCGTGCTGAAGAACTAAAATCACTGGCTGATGACCTGACTAAAAACATCAATCACTTCAGAACGTAAGAGACTGATGCCAATAAAAATGCCCTATTCAGGTTTACCTGAATAGGGCATTTTTTGTTCTTTAACTTTCAGCTCTCTTTAACAAGGCATTAGACCAGAGGTGAAACGCCAATAATTGCCTGATGTAGGTAAAAAGCAATAGCAAACCAAGTCACCATAGCGAAAGTGAAAGCAGCTAAATCAAACTGAACACCAGCTTCTTGATCACGTATTACACCTGCCTTTCTATCACGACGGCGATAAACGGCAAAGCTGACAATAGACCAAACCAAGAAGCTTCCGAAGAGTATTACATCAGCCAAGCTTCCGTTGCTGATTAAATGAGCAAATGCCCAGATTTTAATAGCGATAATCATTGGGTAACCCACTTTCTTTTTCATCGTCGTGTTCGGCACTAAAGCAGAACCGACAAAGAAAAGAGCAACCAATACTAATAGGCCTGCCAAGTGCCTCGTCCATACTGGAGGAAACCACAACCAAACAGGTTCAAGGCGCGCTTGAGAATACCCCATAACAATCAGGCCAACGGCAATCAAGGTGATCATACCAAAGCGCATCTTCCAACGCATTTCACCATGCATTGCCATACTTTTTTCACGCCAATTCGGTGCGACTAAACGAACCGAATGCACAAAAAAGAAAATTACCAACCCCATCACTAAAATCAACATACTAAGATGTTCCTTCTACACTTTAAAAATCTTTCAACTGTCTATAAGCGATTACTGCAATACAATACTCGCAATCCTAAAAGATCCGATCCTCTGGACTATAATTTATAGCGCAGGATTATAGAGGGAAATACTCAAGAGGCCTATTATTCATTACGGTCATCCCATGAATGATTAAATGTCTTAAAAATCCAACTAGTTTATCTCCAATACTAAGGAAAAATGACCGATCGGTTCATCTTCTATAGTGAAATATGAGCAACAGAAAGATGGGCATAGGACAAATCCTAGTAAAAGTCGTCAAAATGTCATAAAAAGCCCTGTAAAATACCTTTATTGAGCTAGAAAAAGCCCCCTCCTTTGCACTAGAATACACCGTTTTGACTAACGGGCAGGTTGCCATGATCAAGACACCTTATTACCTTATTGATAAAGCAGCACTTCTGAAGAACTTAGAGAAGATCGCTTATGTGCGCCAGCAGTCTGGAGCCAAGTCTCTGTTAGCTCTAAAATGCTTTGCAACTTGGTCTGTATTTGACCTAATGCAAGACTACATGGATGGCACCACATCTTCTTCTCTATACGAAGTCAAATTAGGGAAAACCAAATTTCAAGGCGAAACGCATGCTTATAGCGTGGCCTATTCCGACGATGAAATCGCAGAAGTACTAGATCACTCTGACAAAATCATTTTCAACTCCATTGGTCAATTCAATCGTTTTAAAGAAGCTAGTAAAGACAAGACCCGTGGTTTGCGTGTTAACCCTCAAGTAAGCACCTCTGAATTTTTGATTGCCGATCCAGCACGACCTTTTAGCCGTCTTGGAGAGTGGGATCCAGAAAAAATCGCAACTGTAATTAACGATATATCTGGCTTTATGTTCCACAATAACTGTGAGAACAACAGTTTTGAACGCTTTGATGAGATGCTAAATCTTATCGAAGAACGTTTTGGCCATTTGATCCAACAAGTAAAATGGGTCAGCCTTGGTGGCGGCATTCACTTTACTGGAGAAGGTTACCCAATTGATAAGTTCTGCCAACGCCTAAAAGATTTTGCCCAAAAATACGACATTCAGGTCTACCTAGAACCTGGTGAGGCCAGCATTACAAAAAGCACCACTCTAGAAGTCACAGTATTAGACACACTATTTAATGGCAAAAACTTAGCCGTTGTTGATAGCTCTATTGAAGCTCACATGCTGGACCTACTAATCTACCGTGAAAACGCTAAGATGGCTCCTTGTGATGGCGAACATGAATACATGATTTGCGGAAAATCCTGTTTAGCAGGCGATATTTTCGGCGAATTTAAATTTGATAAAGCACTACAAGTGGGTGATCGCCTGTCTTTCCAAGACGCAGCTGGTTACACCATGGTTAAAAAGAACTGGTTTAACGGTGTCAAAATGCCGTCTATTGCCATACGCCAATTGGATGGCAGCATCGAGCTTGTAAGGGAATTCGGTTACAACGATTTTGAGCAGAATCTGTCTTAATTCTGCTTCGGTTAATATTTTGGAGTAAGCACTACCATGAAAAAAAATGTACTCATTATTGGCGGCGGAGGCGTGGCACGTGTTGTGGCACATAAATGCGCCCAACACAATGACACACTGGGCAATATCGCAATTGCTTCGCGCAGCGTTACGAAATGCGACGATATTGTATCCAGTGTCCTCGACAAAGGCAGCATGAAGGTAGAGGGCCGCATTCAAGCATTCGCCCTAGACGCTCTTGACGTGCCAGCAACGATTAAATTGATTCAAGAAACCGAATCACAAATCGTCATTAACGTAGGTTCAGCTTTCGTTAATATGTCTGTACTTGAAGCTTGCATGGAAACAGGTGCGGCTTATTTAGATACAGCCATCCACGAAGATCCAAGCAAAATTTGTGAAACACCACCTTGGTACGCCAACTACGAGTGGAAACGTCGCGATGCCTGTAAAGAAAAAGGCATCACCGCCATTCTAGGTGTGGGCTTTGATCCAGGTGTCGTAAACGCGTATGCAGCGCTTGCTTATAACGACTATTTAGACTCCGTTGACTCCATCGACATCATCGACGTGAACGCTGGTAGCCATGGCAAATACTTCGCCACTAACTTTGATCCTGAGATCAACTTCCGTGAATTCACCGGACGTGTTTACTCTTGGCAAGACAGCGCATGGCAAGAAAACAAAATGTTTGAAGTTAGCCGTACAGATGACCTTCCAGTGGTTGGCTCACAAACGACTTACATGACAGGCCATGATGAAGTGCATTCACTTTCTCAAAACCTAAACGTTCCAAACGTACGTTTTTGGATGGGATTTGGCGAGCATTACATCAACGTCTTCACCGTTCTTAAAAACCTAGGCTTACTATCTGAGCAACCAGTTAAAACAGCCGAAGGCTTAGAAGTTATTCCACTTAAAGTTGTAAAAGCAGTACTTCCTGATCCATCTTCTCTTGCACCTGCTTATACAGGTAAGACTTGCATTGGTGATGTGGTAAAAGGCAAAAAAGACGGCAAAGACAAAGAAGTATTCATCTATAACGTAGCTGACCATAAAGAAGCTTATAACGAAGTAGGTAGTCAAGGAATTTCTTATACTGCTGGCGTACCTCCTGTTGCTGCTGCAATTTTAGTTGCCAATGGTACTTGGGATGCAAAAGAAATGCGCAACGTAGAGCAACTTGATCCTAAACCTTTCTTGGGTTTGCTAAATGAGATGGGGCTTCCAACTCGTATTAAAGACGAAAACGGCGACCGCCCTTTTACACTTTAATAGCTAATTAAGATTAGCGATCCATCCCTCGAAATAACCTCGCATTTGCGGGGTTATTTTTTATCTAAGAAAGCCCATTTAATAAAAGCACCCTGATTAAAATAAATACCAGCCCTCAAGACTTACACAATTAAAATAAAATCCTTACAATATCTTAACGCTCTCGATCCCCCTCTTTAGAATCTAGCCAAGGAACATCGTTATGAAAAAGGAACTAAAATTTGCAGCACTAACCGCTGTAATTACACTAACTCTTGCTGGTTGTGCGTCCAATCCAGACTCTGCCTCAAACCTTGCTGCCGATGCAAAACAATCAGAGACAATTACTCAAATAAACAACCTCAAGCAAACTATTGATGCTGCCAATAAGAAAATGGCGCAAGGCATAGAAGAAGAACTAGATTGGTTTGCTACAGAAGAAGTAACAGATGCAAACAAAGCATTAGCTGAAGCGAAAGTGTACTACGCAAAATTTGAATTTAATCCTTCAGAAGCAAATAGCAGCACAGGCTTTTTTAGTTCGACAACCAACATTGCTGCTGCAGAAGAAGGTATCAGCAAATTCAATGAACACATGACAAAAGCAGTTAACATTAAAGCTGCAGCGCTATCGGTGTTAGCAGAAGCATTTGAATATCGTACACAACTTAAAAAAATTGATGCTCAAAAATACTTCCCAAGCACAGTTAAAGAGCTAGAAAATGATCTTAAAAAACTGGTAGACCAAGTCTCAAACGATAAAGTTGAAGCTGCAATTAGCGCCCAACCGACGTTAGTAGCCAAACAACAAGCACTAGAAATAAAAACAGTCACAGCTATCTATCTTACCGACGCTAAAAAAGAACTAGACAGACTCGTTAAAGCGGGAACAGCTCAACATGCCCCAAAATCTTTATCTCAAGCTTCTGCTTCACTAACGGCAGCAACCGCATTTATTGCAGCAGAACCAAGATCCATCGATAAAATCAAATTGCAAGCTGAAGCAGCAATGTTTTCAATTAACAGAGCTGAACAAATAGCACTAACCGTTAAACAGCTTAAAGCACTGCAACAAAAAGATTATGAAGACTATGCCATCATCTACGAAAACATACTGCTTGAAATCAGCAATGCTCTTAATGCTGAAGATCGTCGGGATTTAGCTTTCGAAGACCAAGGAAAAGCATTAGTAGCATTCATCGAGTCCAATCTAAAAGATCAAGAAGCGTCTATTCAAGCACAGCAGCAACTACGCAAAGAACTGAAAGATCAAAAATCCTACGTCGAACTTCTAAAAGAAAAAATTAACACCCTAAACGCTAACTTAGCTGATGCAAAAAAATCATTAGCGGACCTATCATCAGAAAAAATAGCAGCAGAGAAAGCGGCGTTAGAAAAGGTAGCTAAAGCGAAACAAGCAACAGCAGAACAAGAAAACCTAAAAGCAGAAGAAGCGAAAGTAGAGACAAAAGCTCCAGCAGAGATTAAGACAGAAACAGTACAAACAGAAAGTGCAACGGCTCAGTAACGCGTTTTATAAAACATAAAAAAACCAGAGCATGCACTCTGGTTTTTTTTGGCTAGAAAATATTATCTACCTATGAGCAAATGCCGTTTTCGTGCAGTCACCTTCGATTTTGTCTTTCTCTTCTTCAAGGATCTCGTCGGTGAACTGCCCCATAAAGCAACAGCAGATACCTTCGCCAATCATGGTACGCGGTCCCATTGGATGACCAATGTGTTTGTACACGCCATGTGAGTGCCCATGAGAATGGCTATGACCATGTGAATGATCGTGCGAATGGCTGTGTCCATGAGAGTGATCGTGTGAATGACCATTCCCTTGAGAATGGGAGTGATCGTGATGCTTAAGAACAACAGAGTGACGCTTTTCTGAATGATCTAAAGCTTGGACCAAATTGGTAAAATGCTTGGTATCAAACTCAGATAAACCTTGTGTGTCGTCTTGTGGATCAACAAACTCTGCGTGGTGATGGTGAACATCTACTTCGCCCGCTGCAAGACGTCGTTTGAAGGAGTTCATTAGAGTTTCTTCACCCGTTTGTAATTCTCCCTGCATAATCTCTTCAACACGGTTTTGGAAGGCATCAATTACACGAGGATGATCATTCAAATAAGGTGTTTGAACGAAAGTTACTTCTGGATTTTCTTGAGCCACCTTGTCCACATAACCTTGGATACGTTTGATCAAACGACCAGTGAACAAGAAATATGGTGCGACAACAATACGCTTAAAGCCAAGTTTCATTAGCTTTTCAAGGCCCACACCAACAGAAGGGTAAGTCACACCAGAATAGACAGTATCCGCCCATCCAAAGCCCATGTTTTCGTTAACTATACGCGTCAACTTAGCCGCTTCGGCATTGGCAGAGGTATCCGATGTACCACGACCAACTACCACCAAAAGGGTGTCATAAAGAGTTTCTGGTGGGTTTTCTGGATCAAGACCAAGGGATTCATAAATACGCGCTTGGAACGCTTCGATCATGTCATCTTGTAGGCCTAATTCACGCCCATAAGTGATTTTTAAACCTGGGTGTTTTTCTTCATACGTCGTCAACACAGAAGGAATGTCGTTTTTCGCATGGGTAGCAGCGAACAGCATACCTGGCACAGCGTAGATTTCTTCTACACCTTGACTCACTAAGCTGTCTAATCCCATATGAATATTCGGTGCAGAAAACTCTAAAAAGCCGTATTCCACAGGAAGGTCTGGATAACGCGCTTTAAGTCCTTTCGCCACTAGGCCAAATTCACGCTCAGCGTCTTTATCACGACTGCCGTGACCACAAATCATAATGCCCTTTTTGGCCTGTTCTTTATTACTCATCATTTCTCTCTACTTTAATCATCTCAGCTGGTAGTGAGTGTAGACTCGACCAGCAAGGTTACAATAGATCTTCTGCCCAAGATCACTGACGTTGTTCTTGTTGCTGATCTAAATCAAGCAACAAGGATTGAATTTTTTCACGGTGCTCATCGGCATTTTGCCACATGCCACGCTGTATGGCTTCTAATAAGCGCTCACCCATTTCTTCTAGCGCATGGGGATTATTATCACGCATAAAGGCTTGGTTTTCTGGATCAAGCAACAATCGATCGGTAACTTGCTCGTATTGATAATCGGCCACCAGATCGGTGGTCGCATCGTAAGCAAATAAATAATCCACGGTGGCGGTCATTTCAAACGCGCCTTTGTAGCCATGAGTTTGCATAGCTTCGATCCATTTAGGATTCAGCACTCGTGAGCGCACTACACGATTCAGCTCTTCTTTTAAGGTCCTAATTTTGGGTGAACTCGGATTAGAGTGATCACTATGATAAACACTCGGCGCTTGACCACTAAACTCGGTGACCGCATTGGTCATGCCGCCTTGGAATTGATAATAATCGTCTGAATCGAGAATATCGTGCTCGCGATTATCTTGGTTTTGCACCACCGCATCCAGTTGAGACAAACGCTCAATAAACGCATCTTTGGCTTCGACGCCTTCGCCACTCCCCTTGTTATGATCACCATCAGCGTCATCGCTATAAGAGCCATAAGCATAACCGCCCCAGTTCACATACGCTTCGGCAAGATCAGCCTTGGTGTCCCAACAACGCTCATCAATAAGACCTTGCAAGCCCGCGCCATAAGCCCCCGGCTTGCTACCGAATACACGGTAAGTCGCTTGGCGATTCGCCTCAGTTTCATTCATGCCTTGAGCAAGTAATTTGCTTTTTCGCGCTTCCACATTGGCGCGAATCACATTGCCTGCTCCGGGTTCTTGATAGCCTGCGATAGCTTGTACGGCCGCATCATAGAGCCGCATTACGTTGGCAAACGCATCGCGAAAAAAGCCTGACACACGCAAAGTCACATCCACCCGTGGACGACCTAATTGCATGCAGGAAAGAATTTCAAAATCGGTCACACGGTTTGATCCCGGTGCCCAAATCGGACGAACACCCATCAGTGCAAAAGCTTGAGCAATATCATCGCCGCCGGTTCGCATGGTAGCGGTTCCCCAGACGGACAAACCGAGATCTTGCGGGTAATCGCCATGTTCTTGTAAGTGTCGTTGAATCAGCGCTTCGGCCGACATCTGACCAATCGCCCATGCCGCAGGAGAAGGTATAGCGCGATTATCGACAGAGAAAAAATTACGCCCAGTTGGCAAGGTATCGAGTCGGCCACGTGTGGGTGCGCCACTTGGGCCGGGGGGAATAAAGCCACCCGCCAAACCAGTTATTAACGCTTGAATTTCATCATGCGCGCTTTGCTGCAAAGCGACTAACAAGCGCTTTTTACTGTGAGCCAGTATCGCGGCTGTTTGAGGCAATATTGTAGCTAATTCATCTGTTGAGTCATCACCAATCAAATGACTCAGCACCAGCGATTTAGCCAATAGCTCTAAACGCTCTTTGGTATCCGCATGGGTGCGCCAAACTAGTTCACTAATGGATTGTAGAAGCTCGGGCTTATTGCCAAGCCAAAGCGTACGCTCACTTTTCATCGGATCAAAATCGTCTTGTTCCAATGAAAAATCATTGACTAACCCATGAAGTATCCCTTGGCTGATTATCTCACTACCGCGCGGTAAACGTAACAAAGCCACCAGCGTATCAGCGAGCTTATCGTCTTCGGGCAATTCTCCTAGACGATGCAAACCATGACGAATTTGTGCTTCTTTGATCTCACATAAATACGTATCTAGCCCTTCCAATACCGCATCGTCATTACCAGGTTCAACGCCAGTAAGCTCTTCTAACAAATGGGACTCTTGAACTTTTTTGAGAATTTGCTCGCGCAGCCAAGTTTCTCGTCGCACATCCATGCCCATGGCTTGGTAATATTCGTCGACTAAGTTTTCTAGCTCAGCCATGTCGCCATAGGTTTCGGCGCGGGTCATGGGCGGCATAAGATGATCGATAATCACCGCTTGCGTCCTGCGCTTGGCTTGCGCGCCCTCGCCCGGATCATTGACGATAAAAGGGTAAAAATGCGGCATCGGACCTAGAGCAATATCTGGCCAACAAGACGCCGACAAGGCAGTTCCTTTGCCCGGCAACCATTCGAGGTTACCGTGCTTACCCACATGTACAAAAGCATCCACTTGATAGACATGACGCAACCAAAAGTAAAAAGCCAAATAGCTATGAGGCGGAATCAAATCAGGGTCATGATAGTTCGCCGCAAGATCTAGATTAAAACCACGGGCAGGCTGAATACCGACAAAGGTTTCACCTAAGCGAATCCCAGCTAACATTATACGACGCTGACCATTTTGCTCGCGGCATTTGTGATCGTCTTCCGGTGGTCCCCATCGGTCCCATACGGCGTTTTGGCATTCCAACGGGAGCAGATAAAAGTACTTTAAGTAGTCTTCTAAGGCGAGGCTTTGCCAGCAACCACGTTCATGTAAAGTGTTAGGATTGTTGGTAACCGCACCAAGTAATTCTTCGATCAAGGCATTACCATGATCGGGAATATTCTCAATCGGATAACCTGCACTCTCTAGCGCTTTTAATAAATTCACCGCCGAGGCTGGCGTATCCAAACCCACACCATTGCCAATACGACCGTCTTTGGTTGGGTAATTGGCTAACACAAAAGCGATGCGTTTTTGATGGTTTGGTTTGCTGGCTAAATTCGCAAAACGCTTGGCAAGTTGAGCGACAAAACGCGCACGCTCTTCATGCAATTCGTAACGCACTAAATCTACTTGGGCGATATCGTTGTAATGGCTCAATGCCTTAAAACTCACTGTACGAGTAATAATCCGTCCGTCCATTTCGGGCAAGACAATTTGCATTGCCACATCACGGCTGCGCAAGCCTTGGGTTTGCGCTTGCCAATCGTCTTCGGTGCTACCAGAAAGAATCAACTGCAATACCGGAATAGGCGAAGCAAAGGCAGATTGAAAATCCGTCGGTTCAGAGGCCAAATCTGGACTGCCCACTCGATTCGCCGCAAAACCAGTAGTGTTTAAAATCACCTTAGCTTGTGTTCGGTCCACCAGCGATTCAATCAAACCCACCGACACATCGTCTTTCAGAGAACTCACCGCTACGGCCAAAGGCACCAAGCCTTCTTGCTCTAGCACCTCGATCAAGCCATCAAACATGGCAGTATTACCGCTTTGTAGATGAGAACGATAAAACGCCAAGATGGCAACAGGACGACCTTCCGCAAGCCAATCAGCATAGTGGTTCTGCCACTGGGCAAAGCCAGACGAATGACCAGCATGATAAATCAGCGCACTGGGTAAAGGGGCTGGCTCTTGCCAAGAAAAAGGCTTCCCAAAGTAACGCTCTGCGAGAAAATAGAACAACTGCTGAGCATTTATTTGTCCACTTTCACGCAAGTAGCGCCACACTCGATGGCAGTCTTCTGGTTTCGCGGTGGAGACGTTCATTAGTGATGGATCTTGCGAGTCATCCCCCGGCACCACAATCAGTATTCGGCCAGCTTTCGCTTTCGCCCAGTCTTGTAAGCGCTGAAAACCATACGCCCAATAGTGCTCGCCACCGAGTAGTGAAACGACGACCACTTTAGCGTGATCGATCACCTTGTGTTCGTATAAATCGTAAGCGGCAGGTTTGACCAACTGCATCCAATTGGCAAGGCGAACACTCGGTAATCGTGTGTTGTCCCATCCATCATTGGCACGATGAAGAGAAAGGATCTGATCAAGAGCGCTACCAAGCGCACCGAGCACACTATCAGCCGCGGCCAAAATCACTAAGTCCGCAGGTGTTTGCCTAAGATCGACAATCCCTTCATCGTCAACAAAGCCACCCGGTTTGGCTGCTAATAAGTGCACGGTTTCTCCAGTTTGTTTACTAAATCAATCTTGTCATCAGATTATTCGACTCTTATCCACAGCGTCACGAGCGCAGCCGCTTCGTTCAAATATCAAGCACTCAAAGCATCATGAAGAATATTCTCAATCTGCTCTTTACTGATGCCTTTACCGATAAACACTAACTGCGTTTTGCGCACTTCTTCAGGTTGCCATAGGCGATCAAAGTAGCGATCTAGACGAGTTCCTACCACTTGAAACACTTGGCGCATTGGTTTGCCATGTACTGCCGCAAAGCCTTTGACACGGAAGATGTTGTGTTCTTCCACAAGTTGAGTCAGGGTTTCTTGCAAAAGATCAGACTGAACCTCACCCAATGTCACGACAAAAGAATCAAAATGGTCGTGGGCATGGTCATGATGTGCACCATGAGCATGATGATGATCGTGGTGGTTATGTACTTCATCAATTCGGCTTTCGGTTGCAGCGTCAATGCCTAACAAAACATCTAACGCCGCTTCACCATTTTCAATATAGATCGTTTTGACTGTGCTTGGCACTTCACGAGCAATTATTGCTTGCACACGAGTACGATCTTCGTCATTCAACAAATCACTTTTACTAACCACAACTAAATCGGCTGCGCTTAACTGATCATCAAGCAATTCTTGCAAGCTAGGATCATGATCCAGACTTTCGTCAGCTTGACGTTGTGCTTGTACTTTGTCTTCGTCATGGGCAAAGCGGCCTGCCGCTACAGCAGCACCATCTACGACGGTAATGACCGCATCGACTGTGCAATGCTCTTTAATGCCCGGCCAGTTGAAGGCTTGCACCAAAGGCTTTGGTAACGCCAAGCCGCTGGTTTCAATCAAGATATGATCAATATCACCACGACGAGCAACCAGCTGCTGCATCACTGGCAAAAACTCTTCTTCTACGGTGCAGCAAATACAACCATTCGCCAGTTCGTAAAAACCGTCGTCACTACGCTGGCTTCCCTCTTCCACACCTTCTGGGCAATCAAGAGGACAAGAGCGCAATAGATCAGAATCGATATCTAGTTCGCCAAACTCATTGACGATCACGGCAATACGCTTACCAGCCGCTTGCTTTAGCACATTAGATAATAACGTTGTTTTACCACTGCCCAAAAAGCCAGTCACAATTGTTGTTGGAATTTTATTCAACTGCATGATTCATCCTTCTTACTTTCAGGGATAGTATTTTAAAATTATGTTTTCTTAGACTTGTGTATCTTACGAAAGATATGCGCTTGTCCTTTATCATATAAATAGGAATCCGCGAAATCTTCCGTGTCTAATACCTTCCCGACCAATATCAAACTGGTACGAGTAAATTTTTTCTCTCTTACTTTGGCAACAATATCCGCTAAAGTTCCCACAACATAATCTTGATCCGGCCAACTGGTGCGATAACACACAGCAACAGGACAATCTTCACCATAATGAGGAATGAGTTCTTCAACGATTTTATGGATACGAGTAATACCAAGATGAATCGCTAACGTCGCGCCACTTTGCGCCAAAGCTGGCAAACGTTCTCGTTCTGGGAAGGGAGTTTTACCTTCATAACGAGTCATAATTACGGTTTGTGAAACACCAGATAACGTCAGTTCTTTACGCAATAACGCAGCCGATGCCGCAACCGCACTGACACCCGGAATCACTTCGTAATCAATATCTAAGGCTTCCAAACGACGAATTTGCTCGCCAATCGCGCCATAAAGAGCCGGATCACCAGACTGCAAACGGGCAACGTCTTTGTCTTCTTGCGCGGCTTTTTCGATGACTGCTGTTGTTTCATCCAAATTCATTTCCGCTGTATCGTAAATTGCCTCTGCTGAACCACGAACACTATCAATCACCTGCGGTGGAATCAAAGAACCCGCATAAAGAATAATCGGACAACGTTCCATGGTTTTGACGGCTTTTACCGTCATCAAGTCTGGATCGCCTGGGCCTGCGCCAATAAAGTAAACCTTCATTTATTTCCCTTATCTTTTATAAAGAGCTAAAACGTTTATAAGAGCTCTTAAAGCTTCTTAGAATAGCCGCGCGGCGTGTAAATCCAATTCTTCTCACCATTGACTATGTGTTTGGTGTCGGAGTTCCCGACACTGACCATGGTAAACATATCCACGTCTTTGGCATCTAATTCGCCAAGCGTCGTAAAGGCAATATCTTCTTCAGGGCGAGTTAATTGACGGCCAATCATGACTGGTGTGGTAGCAGGACGATATTGCAACAAAACATCACGAGCGTGGTTCAATTGCCAATCGCGTTTTTTCGAAACGGGGTTGTAAAAAGACACAACAAAATCGCCAGCGCCACAAGCATGCAAGCGCTTATCGATGGTTTCCCAAGGGGTTAATAAATCAGATAATGAAATAGTACAGAAGTCGTGGCCAAGCATGGCGCCAACTCGGCTAGCGCCCGCTTGCATAGCAGAAATACCTGGGATAACTTCAATATCCACATCCAGCCATTCAGGATGATTTTCTTTGCCTTGTAACTGCATATCCAGCAATTCAAATACCAAAGTCGCCATTGCATAAATGCCAATGTCACCGCTGGAAATCAAAGCAGTATTTTTTCCTTGCGCAGCCAAATCAAGAGCCAAGCGCGCGCGGCCTATTTCTTCACCTAATGGCAGATTATGAAAGGTTTTTCCTTCGCTTAGCTCACCCAGTAAATCTAAATAGTAGCCGTAAGCAACCCAATCACTGCAAACTGCCAATGCTTTGGTGGCATTCGGTGCCACCAAGCCTAAATCACCGGGCCCCATACCCATTACAAATAACTTGCTCATGCATTCTCTACAATATAATCAAGCGCCACAGGACGCGAATGAGGCCATTGTACACGGATTGCAAATTTGACGGGATGAAAACACCACTATTTAGAATGAGTGATGTTCAGGTTTAGGATTCAACATGAACAAGGCGGCAATGATTTTTTTCTACGCCATTAAACTCTAATTCAGCTTCATCACCATGAATCCAAAAAGATAGACCTTCACCCAAATAAAATGCACCAGAGGCGCTTATTGCATGAGTCAGTACATAGGTTTTTTCTTTCCAAGATAACTGGGCTTGTTCGGCATGAAAAAATATATTTAAAGGCATGTTATTGCAGAGATAATCGGCCTCATTGGTTTGAGCAACGTCTTCTATCTCATATGTATCTTCATCTGGAGCAACGTTTTTATTAACTGAGCTGCAAGCAGCTAGTCCAAATAAAGAAGAACCAAGCAGGACGCTTTGTAGAAGCAACTTTTTAATGTGCACTATGTGAGACTCCATTCTAGAACCACTTTTCCGATACACCATTCTTGACTAAAAGGTCATTATAGTGAGCAATCTGAATTTTAACAGCTCATATTATATAGCGCTAGATAATAAGCTCTACCAAGCACTATCTGTTATTAGTTACTTTTTGTTATTTAAACCATTAATTAACGGCAAAATTGTCACAAAATCGCCACAATTGACAAGAGCAGACTCTTTGACAGTCAAGGATGAAAACGAGTATATTTCACCAGTCGGATTTATCCGACTTCGTTCTCGGGGCGGGGTGAAATTCCCCACCGGCGGTAAAGACTTTGTTTAAACTAAAGAATTTAAACTAAAATCTAAGCCCGCGAGCGCCTTTAAGAAGCCTTTCTTTTAGGGTCAGCAGATCTGGTGTGATTCCAGAGCCGACGGTTATAGTCCGGATGATAGAGAGCGCGTCAGACAAGACCTATATTGGCTTAGCCACTTTTGCTACGCCCAATTTAAGGTATGCCATTTAAAAGTGGTGTATTTGCCTGCCCGTTCGCCCTGATTCACCTTAGATATTTAGGATTAAAAAATGAATCAGAGCTCAACGAATAACATTGATTTCACTCCTGCTACAAAACGCATCGCTATTCTTCATGCTACTTGGCACGAAGATATTGTATTAAATTGCGTTGAAGGCTTTAAAAACGAACTAGTCTCTCGCGGTTACGATGCTTCTTTAATTGACGTTATCTCTGTACCTGGTGGCTACGAAATTCCATTACAAGCAAAACTGCTAGCAAAAAGTGGGCAATATTCCGCTATTGCAGGTACGGCATTGGTTGTGGATGGTGGTATTTACCGTCACGATTTTGTTGCTCAGGCAATTTGTAACGCCTTAATGCAAGTTCAATTGGAAACGGAAGTACCTGTTCTAACTGCGGTACTAACACCTCATAACTTCCATGAGCACGACGAGCATAAAGAATACTTCAGCCGCCATTTTGTTAAGAAAGGTATTGAGCTGGCAAATGCTTGCGATCAAACCATTCGCTTAACAGAAAAAGCCAAACAAATGCTCTAAGCATTTGGCTTAGAAAACACTAAGTTTGGTTAAGTGAGTACTAAGTTCGTAAAAGTGCCTCGCATCTCATGAGATACGAGGTACTTTTTACCTAACAGATAAAGTTTAAAACAACTTTATCATCTAGGAAAATGCGTGAGAGCGTAGTACTTTATAAAGGTCGCTATTTCGATCCTCTTCAACACACAAGCTCAACATATCATCGATAAAGAAGCCTAAAGCTCGTCGCTCTATTCGCTCAATCCCTTTCTGCTGCTGAGGCGATAAATTAGCATATTTTGATGCCGCACCAAAATCACCAAACAATACATGACCTTCTTCATTGATTAAGATGTTATGGGCATAAAGATCGCCATGGCTGACTTCTTTCTCACAAAAATGCGCGACTAACTGATCTACTTGCTCAACAATTCGAATTATTTTATCTATCGAGAATTGCTGATCCACCACAAAAGTATCGCGAGTGCAAGACACAAGACTTGGTGGTTGACCTAGATTCGTATAATGTGCAGGAATCAGCTCCATCACCAGCGCAGAACAATCAACCTCCGTCACTTTTGCCAAAGGTTGAACCAAACTCCTGTGGTTACCGACAGCAAGACATGCATCAAGTTCGTCCTCAGGATAACCGTCACTGGTTACCTCACCCTTGAATACCTTGACGGCTACAGAGTCTGAAAAATCAAAGGTATTTTCACGCCAAGTCGCTAAGGAAATAACACCTGATGCTCCCTGTCCCAATACTTGATGCAATTCCAAATCACGAAATTGCACCGTTTTAAATTCATTATGCGGATCACGCTCGGCACAAAATGGATTACCAGAGAAAGCCAACCAAGCCAAACGAGGCAACTCCAATAAGGCATCAGGGAAAGCCACCAGCTGATTAGCCGAAAGGCGAACCAATTCCAGGTTGCGACAATTAACGATAGAATCAGGCAGTGATGTTAAACGATTTCCCGCTAAAGCCAGCTTCTGTAGACGTATTAGCTTTCCAAAATCCTCTGGAAGAGAGTCAATTTTGTTATCGGTAAGAATTAACCAACGGGTCAGTGTCGGCAACGAATCAGAAGACACGCTAGTAATTTGATTGCTTTTAAAACCAATCATCTCCAAGTTCTCGCATTGCCCTAGAACCTCTGGCAATTGCGTGAAGCGATTATTCGAGCAAAAAAGTATACGAAGTTTTTTAAAACGTGATAAATCTGCTGGTAGCTCACTTAAACTGTTATTCGATAAATCTAAAATTTCTAGGCTTTCAGCTAGATCAAAGATAGCCTCAGGAAAAACTGTTAAATTCTCAGATAGCTGCAGGCGAACAATGCCTTTCAACTCTCCACGGTTAAGTTGGTCAAGTGTGTGCACAATAGAACTCTTTTTAAATAAGATTTATGCGCATTATAACAATTACATGCGTGGAATGGTGATTATCAAGTCAGTAATACCAACGTCAATTCCCATTTGTGAAAGCAAGGTAGTTATCTGTCCTCTATGATGGGTCTGATGGTTAAAAAAATGCTGCAGCGTAAAACCAAACCGTTGAGAATGATCAATCCCCTTCATATTTTTATATACCAATGCCGATGCTAGCATCTCGTCGGTTACTTCATCCATCATGGTAATAATCTGCTTATCTAGCTCGAAACGTTTACGTTGCAATAAGAGTAAATCATCAAACAACTGAGTATTAAGCTCAGCCGGACGCTCTAACGCACGAACAAGATCTAGACTAGAAAGCTCAATGAAATGGTCTGCAAAGCGTTTCAGCCAAATAATATCAGCCGCTAAATTGTGATTAAGCGTGCCTAGCACAGAGCCAAAGAATGCACCTTTATCTTCAACTAGATCGGCATAACTCAACTCACCAACGGCTTTATAAACAGCCTGATTCATCCATTGATTATAAGACGCCATCAGCTGCATATTTTCTTTTACCGACATAACCCTCCCCCTCTTAATGTATTTGCTAAGCTGCTGATAAAACCGCAATTAAAGCAATCAACCCAGGAAAACCCTGTACAAACAATATTTTCTTGCTTGAGGTAATCGCACCGTAAACACCAGCAACAACCACACAAAGCAAAAAGAAAACTGTCACCTGTGAGCCTGCCACACCAAGCCACAACCCCCACAATAACCCCGCAGCAAGAAAACCGTTATAAAGCCCTTGGTTCGCAGCCATTACCTTGCTCGCTTTGGCAAATTCAGGTTTCAAGCCAAATATTTTCATGCCTTTAGGTTTATCCCAAAGAAACATCTCGATGTACATAATGTATAGATGTAAAAGAGCGACAAGTGCTGTGGCAACAAGTGCAATTAATTGCATAGATAGAACCTCTTATTTTTTTATTCTATTGGTAAGACAATTTTAATTTAACTCGTCGAGTTCGAATGAAGTCTCTGAGAAACTATTTTGTTTCTTCTTGGTCTATTCACTCAAGCTCCACTTACTTTTTTATCTTTATTTTCAAGCTTCGCTTGCTCTTTATCTATTCCTTCAAGCTTCGCTTGCTCTTTATCTATTCTTTCAAGCTTCGCTTGAAAGTCTCTCAAAGCAATGGTCAAAGCACCAACAGCGACACTTGGATCAATATCGTGACTTTCAAGCAACTCAATAAGATCAACAGCCAGCTTGATATGATCTGGCGCATGGTCTAAAGACATAAAAACTCCATATGTAAGACTGCAACAATCTATGTGTAAAATGCGAAAAATAGGCAGTTAAAAAACTTTTTTGCCGTCTATAATGGATTTTTTGCATTACGAATTGTTCGACGTAAAATAAGACAAATACAATACACATAGAACATAAACAAGCCTAATTTAACGAGGTTATCGTGATTACAAATGAATTTTGGTTGGATCGATGGAAAACAGGGCGTATTGGCTTTCATCAAGAAGGCGTCAACCCAAAGCTAATAGAGTTCTGGCCTGTCTTGCCAAAAGGAAGTCGAATTCTTGTGCCTTTATGTGGAAAGTCCAATGACATGATCTGGTTAGCTGAGCAAGGTTATCAGGTTACAGGCGTTGAGCTATCTTCTCTGGCGGTGATTCAGTTTTTAGGTGATAACGATTTGGCCTTTGAAACACATCAAGAAGGCGATTTAAAAGTTCATAGTGTTGACGGATTGCCTCTACGCATTGTCGAGGGTGACTATTTTCAATTCAACGAAACCGATTTTGATGCCTGTTATGATCGCGCAGCAATGATAGCCATGCCAGATTCAAAACGTAAAGAGTATGTTACCCATACACTTGATCGTTTATCTTCATCTGCTTGCGTGCTATTGGTTTCATTACAGTATGATGGCGACAAACAAAGTCCGCCGTTTTCTGTCAATGAAGATAGTGTTGTATCGCTGTGGGGGAGTCAAATTCAGAAAATCTCCTCTGAAAACCTAGCACTGACCAATCCTCAGTATAAAGAGGAAGGACACAACATATTTGAAGAAAGTGTATGGCGTATTCAACCTTAGAGAATATAAGCCTGAATAGACCTAGATTAGGCTGTCTACCCTAGGTTTTTTCTGGGATAATGCAGCACAATTTTTCACCGATAAGCCATGTATCCTCGTAATGACAAAGAATACCGCTAACCATTACGCCCGATACCAAGAGTAAACAATGATCAAACGACATAAAACCGCCAAAGAACTCTTTTCTTACCCGCTATATTGGGCTGAGTGTTATGGTGTTTCCCCCTTCCTACCAACCACAAGAGAAGAGATGGATGCTCTTGGCTGGGACAGCTGTGATGTGATCATAGTGTCAGGTGATGCTTATGTGGATCACCCTAGTTTTGGTATGGCGGTTTTAGGTCGCTTATTAGAGGCTCAAGGTTATCGCGTCGGCATCATCGATCAACCAGATTGGCGTAACACTGAAGATTTCATGCGTCTTGGTCGTCCTAACCTGTACTTTGGTGTTACTGCAGGCAACATGGATTCCTTGATCAACCGTTATACTGCCGACTTGAAAGTGCGCAATGACGATGCTTATACGCCTTATGGTGTTGGGGGAAAACGTCCTGATCGCGCGGTTATTGTTTATTCTCAGCGCTGTAAAGAAGCATTCCATGACGTTCCAGTCATGATTGGCGGCATTGAAGCCAGTCTTCGCCGTATCGCACAGTACGACTATTGGAGTGATGAAGTGCGTCGTTCGGTGTTAATTGATTCGACTGCCGATATTTTGCTTTATGGCAACGCTGAACGCGCCATGATTGAAGTAACTCATCAGATGGCTATGGGCAAAACACTGGATGAGCTAACTGACATTCGCGGCACGACTATTGTTCGAAATACCCCACCTGGCGGCTATACAGAAATCGATTCGACTCGTGTGGATTGGCCCGGCAAAGTAGAACAAATTTACAGCCCTTATGAATATATTCCAGAAGGTAAGTGTCAGACAAAGGACGAAGAAGAGTCCGACGTCATGCCTATTCGCGTAATTCCTGCTCCACTTCGTCGTGGCGAAAAGCTCGATCCTGAAAAAACCTATATTCGTTTACCTTCTTTTGAAAAAGTTTCTAAAGACCCTGTTTTATACGCGCACACATCACGTATTTTGCACCTTGAATCAAACCCGCATAACGCACGCGCACTGATTCAAAAACATGGCAAGAAAGAAATCTGGGTAAATCCGCCACCGATTCCATTGGAAACGCCTGAAATGGACGGCGTGTTTGATTTACCTTATGCACGTGTGCCGCACCCGAAATACAAAAAAGCCCGCATTCCTGCTTATGACATGATCAAAACATCGATCAACATTATGCGTGGTTGTTTTGGTGGCTGTACTTTTTGTTCGATTACCGAGCATGAAGGACGGGTGATTCAATCTCGCTCACACGAATCTATTTTGAAGGAAATTGAAGATATCAAGGACAAGGTGCCAGGTTTCACAGGGCATATTTCTGACCTTGGCGGACCTACTTCCAACATGTACACCCTGAACTGTAACGACGATGAAGTACAAGCGTCGTGCCGTAAACTATCTTGTGTATATCCGACCATTTGCTCCAACTTAAATACTGATCACAGCCCAACAACACAACTATATCGTAAGACTCGTGCGGTTGAAGGTATTCATACCGTATCTATCGCCTCAGGTTTACGTTATGACCTTGCTGTAGAAGATCCTGAGTACGTTCGTGAGCTTGTCACCCATCACGTTGGTGGCTTACTGAAAATTGCTCCAGAACACTCAGAACAAGGCACTTTATCAAAAATGATGAAGCCAGGTATGGGTACATATGACCGCTTCAAACGCATGTTTGATAAATACTCCAAAGAAGCAGGCAAGAAGCAGCATTTAATCCCTTACTTTATCGCGGCCCATCCAGGCAGTTCAGACGAGGATATGCTTAACCTTGCTGTGTGGTTGAAAACCAACGACTTCAAACCGGACCAAGTACAAACCTTTTATCCTTCGCCCATGTCGTTAGCGACAGCTATGTATCATTCTGGTAAAAACCCACTAAAACCAGTTACCTATAAGAGTGAAGACGTTTATACGCCCAAAGATGCCAAGCAACGTACGGTACAAAAAGGTTTCTTGCGTTATCACGATCCAAGCAACTGGCAAGACCTACGCAACACTTTAATCAAAATGGGACGCCCTGATCTTATCGGTCATGGTGATAACAAATTGGTGCCAGCGGAAGAGAAAGATAAGCAGATCCATCGTCGTCCTCAAAAAGCCAAACCAGGTCAAGCTACTGGCGCTTCCCATACGTCAAACAGACCAACTATGGAGAAGAATGCCGCTGCAGAAAAAGCTCGCCGCAAAACGAGCAACGATGCCAATCCTGCAAGTAGCCGTACTAATGGTGGGCCAACTGCTCCAGCAAAACGCCGCAAGACAAAAGTAAAGTCTCGCCAACAGTAAGCTTATTTCCAAATTAAGTTCACAAAGAGACAGACATAAAAAAACGCGTCATGCTTATTCAACATGGCGCGTTTTTTTCATTACATTAGAAATTAGTTATGCTCTATCTTTGCTAGCTTACTGCGTCTACGACAAGCAATAACCAACTCAATAGCAGAGATTAAGATTAAGGTATAACCTAATGTCTCAATCCCCTCTTCTACAATATTCTTAACAAGACGCATATAGGAATCGCCCATTACAGCCTGCCAAAATGAACTACGACCCATCAACCTAGAAAACGCCAGTATAGTGACAAATCCAGCGAGAAAAGTACCAAAGCTAGATTGTAGAGAATATTCTTTTAAAGAAGCGTAAATTGAAGAAAACCGCCCCCATAGAAAAATTAAAACACATATAAATATAATACTTACAATGCTTTGCCACGCCCCATCAAACACATACTGATCCAATAAAGAATCAGATTCACGCACAAACATCATCGCCAGCAAAGCTCCGAGCAATGTCGCGGCTATATTTAATTTTGCGTCTAAACGCGCAGCATAAAGAAATAACATGCAGCTAAAGAAAGACATGAAGTCTTGCAGATGCTCAGTAAGAGTTTGCTCACTGTATTCAGCAGCAGTTAGCGACTGATACCCTTCCAAAGAGATAAGCTGAGCTACGCCAGCAACAGCAAAAAGATAAACCAAACCACGAAGAATAAACATGAAAAGACCTCAACTTTTGAAGTTGAGATTTTAGTGAAAAAAAAGTGAAAAAACGATATGGCACATGAAGATGACACTATCATTACTTGTTTCATGCTTATGTCATGACATTTATAATAAAAATGACATTAGTCATCGAGTCAAGACGACTTATAGTCGATCAAATTCAAAGACGCTTCACTGTCCATCAACTCATCCTGCATACTTTCCACATGTCCTGCCACTTCATCTGGGGATGAAAAGTGAGCAATATGGTACATAGCGTCACCTTCTTGAACTAATGGTATATTTTGCTTACCAATAATAATCCCACCATTTTTGCACAAAACCTTATCTAAAATATCACCATAAGGGTCTTTAATCTCAGCAAGCACATCACCAGTCTCAACAAGATCACCTAGCTCTTTGATATGTGTTGTAAAACCACTATCAGTGGCTCTTATCCAACTACTGCTGCGTGCAATTCTCGGCTCAGACAGAGACTTTTTACTGCGCGACTTAGGCAACATTCCCAAATGCCTCATGACTCCAACAATACCTTTCACACCAGCTCGTATAGATAGCTCATCAAAGCGCAACGCTTCACCCGCTTCATACAAAATAACCTTAGCACCAACATCATTGGCACATTCACGTAATGAGCCATCGCGAAGATTAGAGTTCATCAAAACAGGAACACCAAAGGCTCTTGCAATAGCCAGTGTCTCAGGATCATCAAGATTCGCTCGCACTTGCGGCAAGTTGGTACGGTGCAAACTTCCCGTATGAAGGTCAATACCGTAATTTGCCTTAGAAACAATCTCACTCAAAAAACGATCTGCAACGCGTCCCGCTAAGGAGCCACGCTGAGAACCTGGAAAAGAACGATTTAAATCTCGTCTATCAGGTAAATAACGGCTTTGACTCAACACGCCATAACCGTTAACAATTGGCACTGCGATCAAGGTACCTTTTATACTCTCAAGATATTTGCTTTGAATGATTCGACTAATAATCTCGATACCATTCAACTCATCACCATGAATCGCAGCACTAATAAACAAGGTCGGACCAGAACGCTTGCCGCGCTTTACAAACACCGGCATAGACATGTTCGTGTCCGTATACAACTTTACCATTGGCAGTTTTATACGAGCAGTACCACCTAGCGGAATCTCTACACCGCCAATTGTTAAAGTTGCTTTCCCCATTAACCTTTTCCTTTTGTTTTTGTGCTACTCAAAAATGCCGTTTTTTCAATGTGCTTAATAATCATAGAAGCAACGTCTTTGCCGGTTGCAGATTCAATACCTTCTAAACCAGGCGAGGAGTTAACTTCCATAATAAGAGGGCCATTATTGGATCTTAGTATATCCACACCACACATATTCAAGCCCATTACTTTTGCAGCTTCTACCGCTGTGCGCCTTTCTTCAGGCGACAATCGAATTAAAGACGCTGTGCCACCGCGGTGAAGGTTTGAGCGAAACTCGCCTTCTGCACCTTGTCTTTTCATTGCAGCAATAACTTTACCACCAACTACCAAACAGCGAATATCAGCACCACCTGCTTCTTTGATATACTCTTGCACCAAGATATTAGCTTTTAAGCCCATAAAGGCTTCGATAATAGACTCAGCAGTCTTATTCGACTCCGCCAAAACGACACCAATCCCTTGCGTCCCTTCCAAAAGCTTAATCACTACAGGCGCGCCACCGACATTTTTCAGCAAGTCGCCTATTTTATCAGGATGATGCGCAAAGCCTGTTTTAGGCAAGCCCAAACCCTTACGAGACATAAGCTGCAAAGACCTTAACTTATCACGTGAACGACTGATCGCTACGGACTCGTTAATACTGTAAGTGCCCATCATCTCAAACTGTCTAACCACAGCCGTACCATAAAAAGTAACTGATGCTCCAATTCTTGGAATAACCGCATCATACTTAGGCAGAGGCTTACCGTCGTAACGAACGGAAGGGTTGCTACTTGTAATGTCCATATAACAATGCATCGTATCAATTACATCTACCTCATGCCCAAGCTGTTCACCTGCCTCAACCAATCGACGAGTAGAATAAAGTCGAGGATTACGAGAAAGAATTGCGATTTTCATAGATGTCCTTTGAACAAAATAAGAAAGCAAACGTACAAACGATGCTTATAAAAAAAGTGCTTATAAAAAAGTTAATGCCATTGGCGCGAGAATAGTGAATAACCTTATATTTAGAAAGAGATTTCATACATTTTACATAAAAAAATCTCCAAGCCCCCCTGCATAACAAAGGCACTCAGAGATTCTTGAGTTATCTTTTAAAAATAACGATTATTTCTTAGGAGCAAACGGGTTTTCAGCCGATTTAAATTCAAAAATAATCGGTGTACCAGTAATGTTCAGCACAGTTCTAAATTTATTTTCAAGATAACGCTTATAGCTTCCTGGCAAAGAATCCGTCTGATTACCATGAACTACAATACGTGGTGGATTTGACCCACCTTGGTGAGCGTATCGAAGCTTGATTCGACGACTATTCACCATTGGAGGCTGGTGTTCTGCAATGGAATCTTCAAGAATTCTTGTCAAACGGTTTGTGGTCCATTTGGCATAACAAGACTCGTAAGTACTTTCAATCGTATCGTACAAATCACCGACACCAGTACCATGCAAGGCCGAGATATAATGCACTTTAGCGTAAGGGACAAAACCCAAACGACGCTCAACTTCACTCTTGATATGCTCACGATCGTCTTTTTTAAGACCATCCCATTTATTGATGGCAATGATAACACCACGCCCCGCATCCAACACATAACCGATCATGTGTAGATCTTGCTCAACCAAATCTTCATGGGAGTCAATGACTACAATAACTACGTTAGCATCTTGAATGGCTTGCAAAGCCTTAACAATAGAAAACTTCTCAACCGCTTCTTTAACATGTTTACGGCGACGAATACCTGCGGTATCGATAAGAGTATATTCTTTATCGTTACGCACATAAGGAATATAAACACTGTCACGGGTGGTGCCTGGCATGTCATAAACCACAACACGATCTTCGCCTAGCATGCGGTTTACCAATGTAGATTTACCCACGTTTGGACGACCCACCACACCAATACGAATGCCACGTGACTCTATGCTAATTTGATTCTTGGCTTCTTCAACACGCTCTGCAAATGGCAACATGACCTTATCAATTAGGACATGTACGCCCTTACCATGAGAAGCAGCAATTGGGTGTAACTCACCAAAACCTAATGAATAAAAATCAGCCAAAGCGATATCTTCATTGATACCGTCGGTCTTATTCACCACAAGAGAAACCTGCTTATTAGAACGACGTAAATGACTAGCGATCATCTCGTCAGCAGGGTTCAGACCATGACGGCCATCAACAAGAAACAAGACAACATCTGCTTCTTCTATCGCCAACAAAGACTGGCGTGCCATTTTTTCATCAATACCTTGCTCATCACCACTGATACCACCGGTATCAATGACGATAAATTCATGTTCACCAAGTTTACCGTCACCGTATTTTCGGTCACGGGTTAAGCCTGGATAATCGGCAACCAAAGCATCACGAGATCTCGTCAATTGATTGAAGAGAGTTGACTTGCCAACATTGGGTCTACCTACCAATGCAATAACTGGAATCATTTTTTTACCTATAAAAATACAAAGCGGCCACCACCCCTATAAAAGGGATGGCAGCCTCTTTAAAAATCGCTAAAAGAAATCGAAACTGATTTCAATAGCTCAATGCCGTCACATTAGAGTTCGGCGTAAGAATAAACAATTGCTTGTCATTTGCCACCATGCGACTACCTGGTGGGACGCCATTATCAGCTACTTTATGAGCTGCAACTTCGCCCGTTGTTAGATCAAGTAAATGAACATAACCACCGCGATCCATCACAGCAACATAGTCACGGAAAAATTCTGGCGTAATTAAATCTCGGCCTACAAGATCTTTATTTTCCCAAACCTCGGTGCCGTTTTTAGCGTTCAACGCAATGACTTTACTTGTCATATCAACCGCAACTAACAGCTCTCCTCGTACGGCAACACCTACAGAACTAGGAATACTACGCTGCCATAATGGGCGACCATTTTCAATCGAAAGAGAAGCAAGCGTACCATTGTAGGCAACAGCATAAACAACACCGTTTTCTACTACTAAACGACCATCTATATCGCTTAATCGCTCTATTTCATAACGCCCTTCAGGCTTACCGACCTCATACGACCAAAGTAAATTACCGTCTTGTAGCGAATAAGCTTTCAACTTACCGCTGGCAAAACCTGCAATAACCTTGCCGTCAGCAATAACAGGTGCGCTTGTACCACGTACCGTCAAAGATGGCAAATCTTCTTTCGCACGCCACTGAGTATCACCCGTTTCAGCATCAAGTACACTTAACCAGCCATCAGCAGTTTGAATAGCCAATTTACCAGCAGCATAAGAGCCTTCCGACAACACTTCAGAACTTAACGTCTTTTCCCACAATATCGATTTACTTGTTAAAGAAACGGCAATCAGTTGAGCATCATACGTACCAAAATATACAACGTCACCATGGCGCGCTACACCTGCACTAGGTCTATATTCAGTTGAGAAAGTATCTTTTTTCTTTCCATTCTCTTGCGCAAGTTCGTAAACCGTTCCCTTAGCAGTGACAAAGAACAACGAACCGTTTTCTGCAACAAGATTAAAACGTTCACTAGACTCACCAAAATTACCATCCACACCAGTCCGCCACGATGTTTTTAAATTAACCTTACTTTCAATAGAAGGAAGGTCTGGCAAAGCTGGACGAGAGTTAGAGCAACCCTGAATGATCAAAGCAGTAAACAATACGACGAAAAAAAGAGACTTGCTCATAGTTAACCTTTCACCAAATCCTTAAGTTTAATATCAAGCAATGGATGATTTACACCAACGCCCAATGCCTCACTAGCCTTCTGATAAGCAATACGCGCATCATCACGCTTACCTTGTGAGATTAAAATATCACCAATCAATTCTTGCTGCTGTGCAGCAAACTCTTCTTCAGATACTTTTTCAACACGAGCCATAGCGCCAGCATAATCCTCTTTTTGAAGCATTAATCGCGCTACTCGTAGATTCGCAATCGCCACAAAAGAAATATCTTTTGTTTTGGCAATAGCATCATCCAATGCCTTAATTGCTTCATCGTATTTGCCATTTTCAGCATCTACACGAGCCAAGAATAATTGACCGAACATTGCATAACCAGTGTCACCATAATCATCGGCAAGTTGCTTAGCGATAAAGACGACAGTTTTTTGATTATTTTCATCACTTAAATCAGCAGAGGCTTGGACCAAGTTTTGATAAAGCGCAGATGCTTCGCTAGTATAGTTAGCTTGGCTCGTTTTCCACGCCTGCCAACCAAAATAACCACCAACAGCAACAGCGATAGCAACGACCAACATTATGCCGTTCTTTTTCCACCATGATTTAAACGCTTCGATTTGTTCTTCTTCAGTCTTTAATTCAGACACTTTTTCTTCCTCATGCAAGGTGCCGCCAAATATATGAGTAGCGACACTCCATTAAATCAAGTTACAACTTGGCATTAATATAGGCAGCAACATCGTCAATTGAATGAGGTTGTTGCTCACCCGTTGACATATCTTTTACCTGACAAATACCGTTATCGATCTCGTCCTGTCCTAAAACAATCGTAAAACGAGCCTCTGAACGATCGGCTTTTTTCATTTGATTCTTAAAATTACCACCGCCACAGTGGCGCAAAACGACAAGATTTGAATTCTTTTCACGCAATCGCTCAGCTAAAACAAAAGAAGCAAGCTCTGCATCATCACCCATACTAATAACAAACACATCAGTAGAAAATTTCGCTTCGTCTGGAATCAAGTTTAACGTTTCAAGCAGAAGTACTAAACGCTCTATCCCCATAGCAAAACCAACAGCTGGAGTTGATTTTCCACCTAGCTGCTCGACCAAACCGTCATAACGGCCACCCGCACAAACGGTTGCTTGAGAACCTAAATGTGTCGTAACCCATTCGAAAACAGTTTTACCGTAATAATCCAAACCACGCACTAAACGGCGGTTAATAACATACGATATACCATTAGCTTTCAAGATAGCTTGTAAAAGATCAAAATGAGCTTGTGACTCTTCGCCAATAAAATCCTCTAGATTTGGCGCGTCTTTAAGTACTGTCTGGGTCGACTCATCTTTAGAATCTAATATTCTTAGTGGATTCGTACCTAGACGGCGCTGACTATCTTCATCCAGTTGATCTTTAAACTCAGTCAAATAATCAACTAAAGCTGCTTTATAAGTTTCACGCTCAGACGCCAAGCCGATGGTATTCAATTGCAGCTCAACATGCTCCAACAAACCGAGTTTTTTCCACAATCGAGCGGACAAAATAATTAACTCAGCGTCGATATCAGCAGACCCCATACCAAAAGATTCCACACCAATTTGATGAAATTGGCGATAGCGACCTTTTTGGGGACGTTCATAACGGAACATCGGTCCTGTGTACCACAGGCGCTGAGTTTGATTAAACAACAAACCCGCCTGATCCGCAGCACGAACACAACTTGCAGTACCTTCAGGACGTAAAGTCAAAGACTCACCATTACGATCATCAAAGGTATACATTTCTTTTTCTACAATATCCGTTGTTTCACCGACACCGCGTTTAAATAAATCCGTATTTTCAACGATAGGAAAACGAATTTGCTGATATCCATAAGACTTAACAACATCAGCCACTGTTTTTTCTAGATATAACCAAACAGAGGATTGATCAGGCAAAATGTCGTTCATTCCCCTGATCGCTTGAATTTTACGAGCCACAATGGATCCTTAATTTTTTACAATGATATTGGCTAATTCCCGCTCTTTAAGGAGAGCCTTTTTACGAATCATTCTTTCTAAATCATCAACAAGCGTTTCATTTTTCGTTTTGCTGTTCGGCTTACCATCTTGATAGATCAAGTTATTCGGCGAACCACCAGCAAGACCTATGTCCGCTTCTTTTGCTTCACCCGGACCATTCACTACACAACCAATAACAGCAACGTCCATTGGGACAGTAATGTCATCAAGACGCTCTTCTAATTCATTCATTGTTTTAATAACATCGAAATTCTGACGAGAACAGCTTGGGCAAGCAATAAAATTAATGCCACGATTACGCAACTTCAAACTACGCAACATGTCCCAACCGACTTTGATCTCTTGGACAGGATCGGCCGCTAGAGAAACTCGTAGCGTATCGCCAATACCATCCATTAAAAGCAAACCAAGGCCAATCGAAGATTTGACTGTACCAGAGCGCAACCCACCAGCTTCAGTAATCCCTAAATGCAGCGGATTATCTATTTGGCTGGCAATTTTCCGGTAGGCTTCAACCGTCATAAAAATATCAGATGCTTTAAGACTCAACTTGTACTCATGGAAATCCAACTCATCAAAATATTGGATTTGACGAAAAGCAGATTCAACTAAAGCATCAGGAGTCGGTTCACCGTATTTCTTTTGCAGATCTTTTTCCAAAGACCCCGCATTAACCCCGATACGAATGGGAATATTTTTGTCTCGAGCGCAATCAACAACCGCACGAATACGGTCTTTATTACCGATATTACCTGGATTAATCCGAAGGCAATCGACTCCATATTCAGCCACTTTCAAAGCGATTTTATAATCGAAATGAATATCTGCGACCAATGGAATCGAAACGGCTTCACGTATTTTTTTGAACGCTTCGGCAGCATCCATAGATGGAATAGAAACACGAACAATATCGGCACCAGCATCGGCAATAGCACGAATCTGAGCCACGGTAGCATCAACATCACAAGTTTCTGTGTTCGTCATACTCTGAACACTAATTGGCGCACCACCGCCAACCGGCACATTCCCAACCATGATCTGACGAGAACGACGGCGTTTTATAGGTGATTCAAAATGCATAAGAGTCTCTACTTGAGCTCAAATCGAGCCAAATCTTTATTTGTAAAAGAAGAAAAATCGAATACTTCACCTTTGTATTTCAAAGATGAAACGCCTTTCGCGTAACCCAACACGACGCGATAAGGAGCTTTACCCGTTAGTGATAACTGACTACCAGCAGATTTCACGCCAGAAAACAGGATTTTACCCGAAGCATCACGCACTTCAGTCCAACAATCTGCATCAAAAGCAATTTCAACCTCATCAGTATAAGAAGGTACTTTCGGCGTTGCTACAAGTTCAGCAGGAACTTCTGCCGTTGCTCTAACAACATCTTCAGGCCTAACACCAGCTTCTTCCAGAATTGCCATTGTTTCAGCAGAAAGACCAGTTACAACACCACCATTGTCAGCGGGCTTGTCAACCTGAACACTAGCAGCTTGCTCATCATTTCCTGAAGCAACGTCCGTACCCGTACTAGAGTTTGAACTAGAAACATTAGCAATAGCTAAAGGCTCATTTAAGTCATCCATAAGAGATTCATTAGAAGCAGGTTCAGGTGCAGTAGTGGGCTCACTTACTTCGCTCTTAATTTCATTTGATGCGACAGGCTTGCTTGGCTGAGAAGGCCACCAAAAAACTAAAAAGACTAGAACAGCAACAATAACTACAGAAATGAATATAACTATTGGATCGCCAAAGTTCGTCTGCTTATTTACCTTATCTACAGGCTTAATTGTTGGCTCTGCATCTTCTCGCTCGCTATCAAATGCGCGTAACATTTCAGAGGGCTCTATCCCCAAAAGACGGCAATAGCTTTTCAGGAATCCCCTAGCAAAAGTTATGGATCGGAAGTATTTAAAATTATTCGCTTCAAGTGCTCTAACTTGATCGATAGGAATTTTTAGTGCGGTAGCAACATGCCTTTCATCAAACTCTAGCTCTAATCTTTTTGCTTTTAATCTATTACCAATATTTATGGTGTCCATATTTGTTTTACTTACAGAAGCATCCGTTTGAAATTCAGTTGTCATGTCAATACCTTGAGCCATTCAGGCATGTAAAATTACTCGCAGATGAATACAGTGTAGGGTCAGTTTCGCGTGCAATTAAATGCCGCGACAGACAGTTATACTCATCAAAATGCACCGATCCTCGGGCAGTTTCTTTATCAGCCTGGATATTATTAAAAATTAAGCGAGCTTTGTCATTACTACCCTGTATTAAAACAAGATTGAGCTCCGTCATCAAACCAATCAGAGGCAAATCCGCAATTTCTTTTGCTTGTTTTAGATAGATTCCGGCTAAATTTACTTGATTCTGACGTATAGCACACCTAGAAAGATTAATTTGCACTGATTGACGCTTTGACAAGCCTTTTTTACCTGCTTTTTCGAAAGCCTCACAAGCCTCATCCCAATGTTTTTTCAGCCCCAAAAGCACTCCATAGTTATTCCATATAAAATCATCATAGGGAAACTTCTGTAGAGCTTTTTCATGCACCAAAAGTGCCTTGTTATAATCTTCAATACTCAGCCAATACAAACTAAGCAATCGCCAATAATCACGACGCTGATAAGCAACATCAACCTGGTCCAGTTTCTTTTTCGCCAATCCCAACTGCCCTAATAAAAGATGCGTCTGAACAATCGACAGCTTTTTAGATTCCGAAATAGGAGGCGGGTCTGGAGAAACAACTTGATAGGCACAAGACGTACAAAGCAAACAATACAATAAAAATAGCAATAAACGCATACCGACATCCTTGTCATATACAGAATCAATAATTCAAATAGATTAACTCTTCACTTCACGCAACTCTATGTATTTTTGACTACGACGAGTTTTGTCCTGAAAGTCTCCAACCAATTGACCACAAGCCGCATCTATATCATCGCCACGAGTCGTTCGAACTGTAACGGTATAACCGGCATCAGCCAGAATCTTCTGGAAACGACGAGTGCGATTATTAGACGGTTTTTCATACCCAGAATGAGGGAATGGGTTAAATGGAATCAAGTTGATTTTACATTCCAATACTTTAAGAAGCTCAGCCAATTCATGCGCTTGCTCTTCATTGTCATTCACACCGGACATCAAGGTGTATTCGATCGTGATGTGGCGTTTATCTGGCAAGTTTGCCAAATAAAACTGACAAGCCTCAATCAGCTCAGCAATCGGATATTTTTTATTAATTGGCACTAGCTCATTACGCAACGCATCGTTTGGTGCATGCAATGAAACCGCCAAAGACACATCAGTACGTTTTACCAATTCATAGATTTTAGGCACGACACCAGAAGTACTCAAGGTTACACGACGCTTTGACAAACCATAAGCATGGTCATGCATCATCAGGATCATCGCATCAACAACAGGCTCAAAATTCATTAAAGGTTCGCCCATCCCCATCATCACTACGTTTGTTACGCGACGAGGACCATTAGGGTCCATCGGGCCAAACGACTTAATGGCAATCCAAACCTGACCAATAATTTCTGCTGGTGTTAAGTTACGATTAAAACCTTGTTTGCCCGTTGAGCAAAAACTGCAATCCAAAGAGCAGCCTACTTGCGAAGACACACACAAAGTCGCTCTATCACCATCAGGAATCAAAACCGTTTCAACACAATCGTTCTTACCCCCTTCAGTACGAATAATCCACTTACGCGTGCCATCAGTAGAGATATTCTGCGAAACCACTTCTGGACCACGAATCTCACAAATCTGCTCTAATTTTGCACGTAACGCCTTGCTGACATCGGTCATTTCTTCGAAGCTTTCCGCTCCCTTTTGATGGATCCATTTAATCACTTGAGTAGCGCGAAATTTCTTCTCGCCAATGGATTCAAAGAATTCAATCAGTTTGTCGGGGGATAAACCCAAAAGATTTACTTTTTTGATGTCAGTCATAATTCAATGTCGCTTGCTGTAGGTAGCATTAAGTGTAAACGAAAAAAGCCTCTGAAAAGAAAAGTCTTTTCAGAAGCCTCTGTAAAAAAGCGGGCTAGCGCCCGCTTTTACAAAACAGATCGGACATAAAGGTCCTAGCTGTCAATTACTTACCGAAGAAGTAAGCAATTTCACGAGTTGCAGATTCAACAGAATCAGAACCGTGAACAGCGTTTGCATCGATAGAAGTTGCGTAATCTGCGCGCAAAGTACCAGCAGTCGCTTCTTTAGGGTTAGTTGCACCCATAAGTTCACGGTGACGAAGAACAGCGCCTTCACCTTCAAGAACAGAAACAACAACAGGACCAGACGTCATGAAAGCAACCAAATCTTTGTAGAAAGGACGCTCTTTGTGCTCAGCGTAGAAACCACCAGCCAATTCGTCGTCTAGTTGAATCATTTTAGCTTCAACGATTTTGAAACCAGCACGTTCAAAACGAGTGTAAATTTCGCCAATTACGTTTTTCGCAACAGCATCAGGCTTGATGATAGATAGAGTGCGTTCTAACGCCATGATATAACTCCAAATTAAATTTAAAGGGGCGATGCCTTTTGCATGGCCCGGGACTTAAAAGTTCAGCGCGCGTATTATACGCACCAATTCATTAAAATTGTATGATCTGACGAACATTATTTATTCAAACAAGGACAAAAGTACCAATTCTTACGTTTAAGCTATAGATCGAAGACGGCTCACTGCGTTTTTAATAGTTTCGGCAGCAAAATCCACCTCTTCCTCGGTAGTAAAGCGGCCCACAGAAAGACGTAAAGAACTGTGCGCCAGATCATCAGCCAAACCAATCGTGCGTAATACATAAGACGGCTCCAAGCTTGCTGAAGTACAAGCTGAACCAGAAGATACCGCGATATCGCTCAAAGACATCAACAACACTTCCCCATCAACACCAGAGAACCCCACATTCAACACGCCGGCAACACGGCTATCTGAATTACCATTAAGGTGTACACCAGATAACTCAGTCAAAGACGACCAAAAACGTTCGCGCAAGGCTTTGATACGAGCACAATCCTGCTCCATTTCTTCACCCGCCAAACGAAACGCTTCACCCATACCAACGATTTGATGAGTTGCCAATGTGCCAGAGCGCATACCACGCTCATGACCACCACCGTGAATCTGCGCCTCTAACTTAACTTTCGGCGAACGACGTACAAACAAGGCGCCAATGCCTTTTGGTCCATAGGTTTTATGAGCCGTCAGCGACATTAAATCCACCTTCATGGCATTTACATCAATTTCAACTTTACCTGTGGTTTGCGCCGCATCTACATGAAGAAACACACCATGAGATCGAGTTAACTCACCGATTGCAGCAATATCCGTCAGCACACCAAGCTCATTATTACCATGCATCAAAGATACTAAAATTGTGTCTTCACGGAGCGCTTCTGCAACCTGATTAGGTGAAATCACACCATGAACATCAGGCTGTAAATAAGTCACTTCAAAGCCTTCTTTTTCAAGCTGCTTACAAGGGTCCAAAACCGCCTTGTGCTCAATCATCGAAGTAATAATATGGCGGCCTTTTTGGCGATAAGCATGAGCAACACCTTTCAGCGCTAAGTTATTTGCTTCTGTCGCACCGGATGTCCAAACAATTTCACGAGAGTCCGCTTTAATTAAATTAGCCACCTGCAATCTAGCCTCTTCTACCGCCTCTTCCGCACGCCAACCAAAAAGATGCGAACGCGAAGCCGGGTTTCCAAAGTTTCCGTCCTGCGTTAAACATGCCATCATTTTTTCAGCCACTCTTGGGTCAACTGGCGTGGTAGCAGAATTATCTAGGTAAACCGGGGTGTTCATTTAAAGCTCTCCAATAAAAATTAAACGGCTACTTTTTTTACAATTAAAAAAAGTTAAGCGGCAGCCTGTGCGATGCCTTTTATGCGACCCACAATAGAACGCAGACCATTACCACGAGTTGGACTCAAGTGCCTTTCAAGATCCAGCTCTTCGAAATACGCCGTAATATCGAAATCTAAAATTTCTTGCGGTGTTTTATGATCCAATGCGGCTAATACCAAGCCAAGCAAGCCACGAACAATAATAGCATCACTGTCTACCGCAAACGTCAGCACTTCGCCTTTTATGGCATCTTGCTCACTGCCTGGCTGAATCCAAACACTGCTCTGACAGCCTTTTACCAAACGTTCAGATGTGCGCCACGCATCATCAAATGCTGGCAAAGATTTACCCAAATCAATAATGTACTTGTACTTATCTTCCCAATCGTCAAAAAACGACAGATCGTCTACGATATCTTCTGTACTAGGTAAAGCCATGACTACCCTCTTTTTGCACTAAGCCTATTAAAACAAAAACGGCATTGGCTAAAAGCCAAGGCCGTTTCATATTGTATTCGATTTTAATGAATGACCGAAGCTATCAAAAGAAAGCTGCTAAAAGAAAAGACCCGCTTCCAATTGAGCTTCTTCACTCATCATTTCTCGCGACCAAGGTGGATCAAATACCAAATCAACTTTCACTGAGTCGACATTTGGCACTTTCGCCACGCGATACTTAACATCACCAACCAACACAGGCCCCATTCCGCAACCTGGCGCCGTTAATGTCATATCGATCAAAACTGATTTCTCACCTTGATCTAACGTAACTTTATACACCAAACCCAACGATACTAAACTGATAGGAATCTCAGGATCGTAAATTGTGTCTAGCGCTTGCCAGACTTGCTCTTCACTAATGTCACCCGTACCGAGATCTTCAAAATCTAAAACCTCGGGTTGCTGACCAATTGCCTCAGCGTCGGTTCCATCGATACGCAGCATATTACCTTGCCACGTAACGGTGTAATTACCGCCCAAGCTCTGATTAATCGTAATAAACTGACCTTCAGGAATACTAACTGGCTCACCGCTTGGCACTCGTCGCGCTGGACAAGGACGCTGTGTTACTACCATTTTTTGCATGAAGTTAACTCACACTAAAGCTTTCGCCACAGCCACATTCCGCTACAACGTTAGGGTTTTTAAACTTCACAACTTCGTTAACGCCTTCGCGTACTAAGTCAATCTCGGTGCCTTTCAACATAGTGGTTGATTGCGAATCGACCGCAAGGGTGACATTGCCGAAATCCAAGACAGTGTCATTCTCTAAAGCAGCATCAACAATATCAAGCACATAGGAAAAGCCGGTACAGCCGCTTTCTTTGGTACTTAATCGAATCAGCTTGCCTGGTTGCTTTGTCAACTTAGAGGCAAAATATTTCTGTGCAGAAGCGGTTAAAGACACGCTAGAGACAGGATCAAACGTTGTTACTGTCATTGAAACCTCCTAAGCCAGCATTGTTCGCACTTTTTTCAGTGCCGCAAACAAAGCGTCAACTTCTTCTAATGTATTATAAATCGCGAACGAAGCTCGCGCAGTACCAGGAACATTAAAACGCGCCATCAAAGGCTGCGCGCAATGATCACCAGTACGAACAGCAATCCCCTGACGGTCTAACAAAAAACCGATGTCAGCAGGATGCCCCTGATCCATTACAAAGCTCAGCACACCAATTTTTTCTTTGGCAGTACCAATAATGGTTAAGCCTTCGAATTGCTCAGCAAGCTCTGTGGCATGATCCAGCAAGGCTTTTTCGTGTGCCGCAACAGCGTCTTGATCCAAGGCGCTAAACCAACGAATCGCCTCACCCATAGCAATGGCACCACCCACATTTGGCGTGCCCGCTTCAAAGCGATAAGGCAAGACATTCCATGTAGCGTCTTGCAAAGTCACGGTGGAAATCATCTCGCCACCGGTGCGCCAAACAGGCCAAGTCGATAAAACAGACTCTTTACCCCAAAGCACACCAACACCCATCGGCCCATAAATTTTATGACCTGAAAAGGCATAAAAATCACAACCTATATCCTGCACATCTACATGACCATGAGCGGCACCTTGAGCGCCATCCACTAAAACCCAAGCACCAACTTTTTTTGCTTTCTCCGTCATTTCTTTAATCGGGTTCACTGTACCCAATGCATTAGAAACATGTGGAAAAGCGACAAACTTAGTATGCTCATTTAGCATGGCATCATAAGCAGCTTGATCTAATTCACCAGCATCCGTCACTGGAATGGTTCTTAGAGTCGCACCAGACACTTTACATGCTTGCTGCCAAGTCACAAGATTGGCATGGTGATCCATTCCTGTAGCAATAACTTCATCACCCGGTGACAACAAAGAACCCAAACCATTTGCGACAATATTAATCGCTTCAGTTGTGCCAGTAGTCCAAATGACTTCTTCGCGTTTCGGCGCATTAATAAAGTCTTTTACGATGTCGCGTGCGTCTTCAAAACGACGCGTGGCTTCATCCGCAAGACGATGGGCACCACGGTGCACATTGGAATTGCATGTCGTGTAGTAATCCACCAAAGCATCAATCACGCACTGTGGTTTTTGCGTTGTCGCTGCATTATCGAGATAAATAAGCGGATTACCGTCAATGACACGCTTTAAAATCGGAAATTGCTCGCGGATAGCCGCTACATCAAAACTCATTCGATTCTCGCTTATTTCACTTCCATCTGCGCAAAACGTTCACGGATAATCGGACGAATCCACTCCGCTAACGCTGCATTTGGCATTAAATCAATCAGCTCGTTAATAAAACCAAAGTTAAGCATAACTTGCGCCTTCGAACGGCTAACACCGCGAGTCTGCAAGTAATACAGAGCTTGCTTATCAATCTGAGCAACCGTTGCACCATGAGCACATTTCACATCGTCAGCGTAAATCTCTAACTCAGGCTTGGTATTAATCTCGGCTTTATCGGATAACAACAAGTTGCGGTTGTTTAACTCTGCCAAGGTTTTCTGTGCATCGCGGTGAATATGAATACGGCCATTAAATACCGCACGCGCACGATCCGCGACGATACAGCGAACGTTTTCTTCAGTTTTGCCATTTGGCTTAGCGTGCTCAACGGTCGCATGAAGATCAAACAGCTCTTTACCATCCAGCAAATACATGGCATTTAACTTGGCATCAGCAAACTCACCAGCATGAATAATATCTGTATCCAAACGAGACAAGTCACTACCAAAACCAACAATTGTACTGTTCATTTTCGCATGGTCATGCAAGTTAAAATGACTGCCACCAATAGCAACGTTGCTACCCGTTTGCAGTGCAAAACGGTAATGTTCTAGACGTGCATTGGCCGCCACATTGTATTCAACAAATGCCGTATTTAAACTATCGCCTTGTGCTTGCACATCTTCAATAACGACTAATCGCGAACCCGCCGCCAGAGCAACTTGAACACGTGTATGAGATTCTGCACCTTGACTTAGCAAAGAACTAATACGAATCGGTTGAGTAATCTCAACACCTTCCGCAACAGTCACAACGACAACATCTTGTGCCAGCGCATCGTTTACTAGACCAAAGATATGGCGCTCAGGTTTAATCATTGAAAAAACACTTAGCGCATCAGTTTGTTCAGCCAAACCTAAATCGCTACCTAAGGAGATAGACAAACCTTCAGGCAACGTTTTCGTTAATTGAGCTTGATCAAACTGACCGTTTACAAATACCAATTCAATAGCCGATAAATCCGCAATGGCAACTGGCGACAAATCAACTTTATCGCTTATTACTTTAGCTTGCGTACGCTCTACCGGGCGAAGTGGCGTGTAACGCCACGCTTCGGTTTTACGTGTTGGCCATTTGGTATTTGCTAAAAGTTCAAGTGCGTGTGCTCGCTTTGGAGCAAGCCAATCATTGATACCTTGCGCTCGAGCAATGGCGCTTTCTAACCATTCACTCATGAATTACCCCTCAAGTTCGTCTTCAGCCGGCTCTTTCTGCAACCAAGCGTAACCTTGAGCTTCTAACTCAAGTGCAAGGGAAGCATCACCACTCTTAACGATTTTACCGTCAGACAATACATGCACGAAGTCAGGCTTAATGTAATCCAAAAGACGCTGATAATGCGTTACAACAACAAAGCTACGATCAGCAGAACGTTGGCTATTCACGCCTTCAGCAACCACTTGCAAGGCATCGATATCCAAACCAGAATCGGTTTCATCTAGGATGCAAAGCTTTGGCTTAAGCAATAACATTTGCATTAGCTCATTACGCTTTTTCTCACCACCAGAGAAGCCTTCATTAACACCACGCTTCAAGAAAGCCACTGGCAAGTTAACTTGCTTACAAGCCGCTTTGGCTTCTTTCAAAAAATCAGCAGAAGTAATGGCGTCTTCGCCACGTGCTTTACGCTGCGCATCAACTGATGCTTTTAAGAATTCTAAGTTGCTTACACCAGGAATTTCGACAGGGTATTGGAACGCTAAGAATAAACCAGCACGAGCACGGTCTTCTGTCTCCATTTCCAACAAGTCTTCACCATCAAGCGTCACACTACCGCTGTCTACAGTATAACCATCACGACCTGATAGAACATAACCAAGCGTACTTTTACCGGCGCCATTTGGCCCCATGATCGCGTGTACTTCACCTGGTTTGATGTCTAAATCCAACCCTTTGATGATCTGTTTTTCTTCAACGCTGGCGTGCAAATCTTTTATCGTCAACAAACTTTTCGTGTTCGACATCTTTAATAATTCCTTAACCTACTGAGCCTTCAAGGCTTATTTCTAGTAACTTGCCCGCTTCGACGGCAAATTCCATTGGTAATTCTTTAAATACTTCCTTACAGAAGCCATTCACAATCATGGATACGGCTTTTTCGGGATCAAGACCACGCTGACGACACAAAAACATCTGCTCGTCACTGACCTTCGACGTCGTTGCTTCATGCTCAATAATTGCAGAAGGGTTACGGCTTTCCACATAAGGGAAAGTGTGCGCTCCGCACTGATCGCCAATCAACAAAGAATCACACTGTGTGAAATTACGTGCGCCTTCGGCACCTGGATTCATACGAACAAGACCACGGTAACTGTTGTTACTTCGGCCTGCCGAGATACCTTTAGAAATGATGGTGGACTTGGTGTTCTTACCAATGTGAATCATTTTAGTGCCCGTATCTGCTTGCTGACGACCACGCGTCAAAGCAACCGAGTAAAACTCACCAACACTGTTATCGCCTTTCAAAATACAGCTTGGGTACTTCCAAGTAACAGAAGAACCTGTCTCTACTTGCGTCCAAGAAATTTTGGCATTGGTATGACAAATGCCGCGCTTGGTTACAAAATTGTAAATACCGCCTTTACCGTTTTCATCACCTGGATACCAGTTTTGAACCGTTGAGTATTTTATCTCAGCGTTATCCATAGCAACCAATTCTACAACGGCAGCATGCAGCTGATTTTCATCACGCTGAGGTGCAGTACAGCCTTCAAGATAACTGACATGGCTCCCTTCATCCGCAATGATCAAAGTACGCTCAAATTGACCGGTATTTTGTTCGTTAATACGGAAGTAAGTAGACAATTCCATCGGGCAGCGAGTGCCTTTAGGAATATAAACAAAAGAACCATCAGTAAAGACAGCACAGTTCAACGCCGCATAGTAGTTGTCTTTCTTCGGAACAACGCTACCAATGTACTTTTTAACAAGATCTGGGTATTTATGCAGTGCTTCAGAAATCGGGCAAAAAATAACACCGGCTTCTTCAAGCTTTTCACGGAATGTGGTCACAACAGAGACAGAGTCAAATACCGCATCAACTGCGATGCCGGCCAACATTTGTTGCTCTATCAGAGGAATGCCAAGTTTTTCATAAGTACGCAGTAATTCAGGGTCAACCTCGTCCAAAGACTTAGGTTTATCTTTCATACTTTTTGGAGCTGAATAGTAAGAAATAGACTGAAAATCTATTTTCGGATAGTCAACCAATGCCCATTCAGGCTCTTCCATTTCTAACCATTCACGAAATGCACTTAGGCGCCATTCGAGCATCCATTCAGGCTCGCCTTTCATTTCAGAAATACGTCGGATTACATTTTCATCCAAACCGGGCTCAAATGTTTCTGATTCTACATCAGACACAAAACCCGCTTCGTATTCCCGTGCCAGCGCCTTATCTATCTGCTCAGTCATATAAAAACTCACTCAATTATAGTCACTAACGCACTGTGAATCAGCGCATTAAGCTCTACTAATTTATTCTCTATTTAATCAACAATGGCCGCGCTAATTTTGTCATTTTCAAGACAACGTTGTCGGCTTTCGAATTCTTGCCGTTCAGCAACTTGGCGCACATCATTTCGACGTACGAGTTGATCGAGGCTAATTTGATTTAAAAAATCGTGTATTTGATCACTTAAATCACACCACAAATGGTGGGTAAGACAAGTATTACCACTTTGGCAGTCACTTCGTCCTCTGCAACCTGTTGCGTCGACGGACTCGTTAACAGCATCGACTATCTGCGCAACAAAAATATCATGATTCGAACGGCTAAGACGGTATCCACCACCGGGACCTCTTACACTATTAACCAATGACTTTTTACGAAGTTTGGAGAACAGTTGTTCAAGATAAGATAACGATATCCCTTGTCGACTCGAAATATCAGATAAAGACACTGGCCCTTGATCCGAATGCAATGCCAGATCAAGCATGGCGGTTACCGCATAACGACCTTTTGTTGTCAGGCGCATAAGCTATCCAATTAAAATTATTCAGTGAGGGTAAATAGTACACAAAACCTACTGTTTTGATCAAGTATTTACCTGACTATTTTAGTAGGTTATTACTCACGTGTAATAATCCGTGTGTATTTTACGTGTACTAGGGAAAAAACTAAACTATTGAATACGTATAAAAAGGGGCACCATCACTATTCGGTAAATCATAGATAATAAAAGCCTTGTCCTTTACAGCCAAACAAGCACACTATTAATTTCGACACATGAACAGAATAAAAAGGAAATACCATGCCATCAAAACCTAATGATGATAAAAAGCCTCAGGAAGAGGCACCCAAAAAAAAGCCGATTATGCTTCTTATCGCTTTTTTTCTATGCTTTGTTTTTAGCGTCGCAGCTTCTTCTGGCGTTACTTACTTTCTTGTCCAATCTTCGAAAGAAGACGTCCTAGCCACCGAAAAGATCACAGAGCAAAGTGCTGTACTCTCAAATTTTGAGCAATCACTTTCTAAGCAAGACGCCAAAATAAAAGCGATCGAAGAGCAAAATGATATGCTGAAACTCTATCTAAGACACAGTAGCGCAACAGCATTAAAAAATATCTTAGTCGATCAAGAACAAAATATTCAGGCTTATTTGAAGGTTATGAAATCGGCCATGCGAGACCTGTCTGAGCTCAGCCCAAGAACGACAGACTGGAATGACGAATATCAGTACCAACTAGACTTGGCACTAAAAGGCAGCATAGAAAGAGAAGACTTGCTAAAACTACTAAAAACTGGCGAGCCAAACGAAAAGAGTCAGTAGCCTCCAATCTTCAACAACACACAAGGACGTATCCTTTTGCAATTATCGATAATAAAAAACACCAAGATACTAAAAATATACGATGCGGTTAAAACCAGCTTCTGGTTTACCCCATGTCTGATTTTATCACTCACTATTTCAAGCTGCACATTACTACTGTTTATTGATCTATACGCGGGTCTAAACTCGTTAAATTGGCTAAATTTTCTATACCATGCCGATGCTGCTATCACTCGAGATCTCCTCACCACAGTGGCTAGCAGCATGATGACGGTAGTAAGTATCACTTTTTCGATTACCATAGTTGCTCTTACCAACGCTTCGTCACAATTTGGGCCAAGGTTAATTCGTAACTTTATGGAAGACTCAAGCACCCAAGTCGTACTTGGTGTTTTTATCTCCTTATTTATTTACTGCCTAATTTTGGCTCGAACAACCGATGATTTTGCTGGTGGAGCTTTCCTTCCGGGTCTTACTATTGCTGGCGCTATCGTCATGACGCTATGCGGTATTCTTTTGCTCATTTATTTTATTCATCACATTGCACTCAATCTGCAATCTGACAGCGTCATAGACAACGTTTATACCGAACTAAAAGACAGCATCGATCAGATTTTTAATTTGCAAAAAGAGGAAGAAGAAACAAGATCCTCAACAAATCAAAACAAAATTTTGGCAGCAAACCAAACAAAAGATAGAAACAAAGAAAACCAATTCAGAAGCCATTCATGTGGCTATATTCAAACCATCAACTATGCTGACCTCACCGATATAATGAGCAAACTAGATGGCCACATGAATATCTTAATCAATCCAGGGGACTTTGTGGTAAACCGGATGGTTGTTATGACAAGTGACATCAAACAATTCCCAGCAAAAGACGAACAAATACTGCACGAATGTTTTACCTTAGGTCCAAAACGCACACCATTACAAGACCCTGAATTTGCCGTTCACCAACTTGTTGAAATAGCCTTAAGAGCCCTTTCACCTGGGATAAATGATCCATACACGGCTATCGCCTGCATAGATAAACTCACCGCAGCGATTTGTGATTTGACTCAAAAAAACTTCCCTGAAGGCATCACCTATGATGAGAAAGGAGTAGAACGAGTAACCTACAAAACGACATCATTTGAAACCCTAGCCAATATCGCCTTTGACCAAATTCGCCAATATTCACAATCGTGCCTAGCAGTGCGTTTGCGTCAATTAGAAGGTTTGATTTGTATTGCTGAACAAGCAAGTCATGCAACTCATTGGTCTTTTGTCCGTCATCAAAAGCTCATGATCGAACATGGATTAGAGCAACAGCAACTAATAGACTTGGACAGAAAGGAAGTATCCATCCGCCTACAAGCCTTGAGTAAACTATTAGATAATGCGTAAAAAACCAACAATGATTAGCCTGTATAAAAAGCTAATCACCTGCGAGACGAAGTGACAAACTGATTGGGTAATGATCAGAAGAATGAATATCTGTGTGAACATGCACGTCAACAACGCCTAATCCACGGCAATAAATGTGGTCAAGGTGACGGAATAAATGGCCTAGCCTTGGCTGGCGAGTGATGTCCACTTCTTTTAACGAGCATGAAATAGCTAGCTCATCAAAATACTGCATTCTTTTTTTGTTCCAAGTATTAAAGTCACCGGCCAACAATATCGGGCCACTATGATGCTCTAGAGCCTGAAAAGCTTGATCAAGATGCGCTCTGAATTTTTCGAAAGAAACAAAGTTAATCATGTGAGTATTGATAACGAGCAACGACTGCTCAAGGGAAGATTCTGTTGTATTTGCTAACGGATACTCGGTCGCTAACACCATTTTTTTGGTTTTAGTAATAGGTTCACTATGAGTAGATGCTGAAAAAAAATGCTTATTTGCCACAACGCTTGATCCGGTTTTAACACCCGTTTCAATGTTAGATTTTATGTTTTTAAAGCTGCTCGCCATAATCCACTGATGTTGCGAAGAATGATTAAACATTCCATCAAAGGGGGAATTTAAAATAGCCTCTTGCAATAAAATTAAATCTTTATTATCAATGAGGGAAGCAAAATCGCTCTGCCAGCCCTTTCGTTTGCATTTAAATACATTCCACAATAACACTTTGATGTTTGGCCCTATCACCTGTTTCGAAGCGCTCCCCATTATTTTTAACGATTCAACAGTGCTATAACGACTTTTCATCATAAAAAATAGCCTTTAAAAATGATAACGACAACGAACAATTGTTCGCATTACAAATACGGAGAAAACAAACGAAATAGGTTATTACGGATTTTCTTGTAGATGGATAACCCTCGAACATCCTCTTCTAGCACACCTTCAGCGTTGAATTTCTTGGACTCAAATAATTCCGTCAGTAGCCCATTCAGATTCGTATCAAAGCACTCTAAATTGATTTCGAAGTTGAACTCTAAACTTCTGGCATCCCAGTTAGTTGAACCTATGAATGACCAGACATCATCAATAAGCACTATTTTACTGTGATCAAACGGCCGCTTATTTTTATATATTTTTATACCATGCTCTATAATTCTTGGATAATTGGCTTCCATAACCCAATCTACAAATAGAATATTACTGTGCTCAGGCACAATAATTTCAACAGACACGCCACGCAAAGCTGCGGCATGAAGAGACGTCATTAATGTTTGGTCTGGAATAAAATAGGGAGTGATGATTTTAACGCTTTTCTGCGCACAAACGAGTGCGTTAATTAGTGTCCAACGTATCCTGTTATGATGTTCATCCGGGCCATCTTGAATAACTCTAGCGACAACAGATTTATCATTTTTTACCTTCGGAGTGCTTGGGCTATAGGAAGGAAATTGAATCAACTCTCTTGTAGCAAAGAACCAGTCCTCTATAAAAACCTGACTAATTTGATCAATAACAGGGCCCGTCACCTTAAAATGAACATCATCAATCGGGTGTTTTGCAGACTTAACCAGATTACTTTTACTGATATTCATGCCACCAATATAAGCTTCTTCACCATCAACACAGAGTATTTTCCTGTGGTTTCTTAGGTTAATAAAACGAATGCTTGTAAACGAAATCGCAGGTAAAAATTGTGCTGTTCTCACACCTCGTTTCTTTAATGCCCTATCTGATTTACGCCAACTGTAACCCACTCCAATGCCATCTAATAAAACATGCACTAACACACCACGCTGCTGCGCTTGCGCTAGTGCGTTAACAAATTGACGTCCAAGTGAGTCGTAATCAAAAATATAACTTGATAAAACTATGTGATGTTTTGCAGCTTGAATCGATTTTATCATCGCTGGATAAGCATTATCGCCGTTAACAAGGGGCTCAATACTATTATCATCAACATAATTCACTGGATGAATAGCGTACCCCGCGATGACAGAGGAATGCCAGTTTTCAGGTAGGCAATGAAAATCTATACAATCCTCTTTATAGCGGAAATCTTGCTTGAGCGTTTGAGGATGCTCTCTCTTTGCTATACGCCTAATGCGGTTTATGCCAAATAACCAGTAAAACAAACTGCCTAATACAGGCGAAAATATCACCAGGCCTATCCAAGCAAGAGAAGTACGTTCGTTTTCTTTAAACAGCAGCACATGCAAGGATGTCACAACAGACAAACCAATATGCAACACGACGATAATAGTTACCCAGTGAAAGCTAACCCATTCAAACAATGCTTCTAATACCTGCATAAACTCCAACTCTAATAATGTGCTGCCAATAATCGTTACTTTTATCAACTATTTTATATGTGATAAGTTACACCATTAATCAACGAGATAAAGTGATTTACAGAAAGCTTACGAGGTATTCGGGCAAAAATTAAGCTCAAGATATCAGCAATAATACTAAAACAGCGACCCAAAGGCAGAAACACATGACCAATGACCGAGACATTATTGCACGACTACGTGAGCGAATTCCGACCTTCAAATGCAAACCAGGCTGTCACGATTGTTGCGGGCCTGTCACAGCTTCTTCGGAAGAAATGTTACGCCTACCAGTTAAATCGGATGCAGAGCATGACGCAGCTTTAGAGGAGCTTAATTGCGTTCACTTAGGACCGAATGGTTGCGAAGTGTACGATGAGCGCCCGCTAATATGCCGACTTTTCGGCACTACACCAAAAATGGCTTGCCCTAATGATTGTGGTCCAGAAACCATGGTTGATTCTAAAATTGAGGATCAGGTTCATCACTACATAGCCACGACTAGGCAAGTGTTAGTGTAAATATCCATGCTTAATAAATAATGAGAGTGATGAATCAATATCTTTAACCATCACTCTCTAAGTCTTTTACCTAATTATAATGAGCAAGCCAACAAGGTACCCTGCTTAATAGCTCGCTTCGCATCCAATTCAGAAGCTACATCCGCCCCACCGATGAAGTGAACAGCATGGCCAATCTCACGCTCTAATAATCGGTTTGGTTCTTGCCCTGCACACACGACAATAGTATCGACTTCAAGACAACGAGCTTCGCCATTCACCGTTAAATGCAGTCCTTCATCATCAATACGCTGATAATCACAGCCTGACAAAAAGACGACGCCTTTTTTCGACAATTCTGTACGATGAATCCAGCCTGTCGTTTTGCCTAAGTTAGCTCCCACTTTGCTTTTCTTACGTTGTAATAAGAAAACCTCGCGCTCAGCTTTTTCAAACACCGGCTTGATTCCTTCAACGCCTCCTCGAGCTGAAAAACTCATATCAACGCCCCACTGAGTCATGAAGTCTTCAATCTTTTGTTCTTTATGAGCTACCGAATGAATTAAGTATTCACTGATATCAAAGCCAATTCCGCCTGCACCAATAACGGCAACTCGTTTACCAACAGGGTGACCACTCATCACATCTAAATAACTCAGTACTTTTTGATGTTTTACCCCTTCAATCTCCGGGGTTCTAGGTAAGATACCGGTTGCTAGTACAACTTCGTCAAACTTTTCTTTTTTTAGAAGTTCACCATCAACACGAGTATTCAATTGAAGGTTAACGCCTGTCAGTTCTACTTGACGCGAAAAATATCGCAAAGTTTCATAAAACTCGCCTTTACCAGGGATGCGTTTGGCAATATTAAATTGCCCGCCAATTTCCTTGCCAGCGTCGTATAAAGTAACAATATGACCGCGTCTTGCCGCCGTGGTAGCAAAAGCCAAACCAGCAGGACCTGCTCCAACAACGGCAATACGCTTGGGAAAATCAACAGGTGTGATGATTATCTCTGTCTCATGGCAGGCTCTTGGGTTGACCAAACACGACGTCATTTTTTGATCAAATACATGATCCAAACAGGCTTGGTTACAAGCAATGCAGGTATTAATTTCGTCGGCACGGTTTTGCTCTGCTTTTAACACAAATTCAGGGTCGGCAAGGAAAGGTCTCGCCATAGACACAATATCCGCATCACCACGAGCCAGTACTTGCTCTGCCACTTCTGGCGTATTAATTCGATTAGAGGTGACCAAAGGCACAGATAAGGATTTACGCAGTTCCGCCGTCACCCAAGTGAATGCCGCTCGCGGCACTTTGGTAGCAATTGTCGGCACCCTCGCTTCGTGCCAACCAATCCCTGTGCTTATAATGCTGGCGCCAGCTTTTTCGATGGCAAGACCAAGTTTAACCACTTCTTCAAGATCACTACCGCCTTCAACAAGATCCAACATAGAAAGTCGGTAGATAATAATAAAATCACTGCCTACGGCTTCTCGAATTCGTCTCACTATGTCTGTCGGTAACTTGATTCTATGATCGTACTCTCCACCCCACTCGTCCTCACGCTGGTTTGTTCGAGCGGCAATAAATTGGTTCAATAGATAGCCTTCTGACCCCATCACCTCAACGCCGTCATAACCCGCTTTTTTAGCTAAAGTAGCGGCATTGATAAAATCAGATATTTGTTTTTCAATGCCTTCTGGAGTTAACGCCTCAGGCTTAAAAGGATTAATCGGTGCCTGCAAGGCAGATGGCGCAACCAGTTTTGGATTATAAGCATATCGGCCCGTATGCAAGATTTGCATGCATATTTTCCCGCCTTCTGCGTGCACTGCATCGGTAATGATTCGATGCTTTTTAACATCTTCCTCAGATGCCATTGTCGCCGCACCAGCGTAAACAGCACCTTCAGAGTTAGGTGCAATGCCACCGGTAACAATAAGCCCTACTCCGCCACGAGCACGCTCTGCATAAAATACGGCCATTCTCTCGATTCCGCCCTTCACTTCCTCTAAACCTAAATGCATCGATCCCATCAGCACTCTATTTTTTAGCTGAGTAAACCCTAGATCTAATGGTTCAAATAAATGTGGATACGTTGAATGGCTCATAATCTGACTCACTTTGTTTATTATTTTTTGGTATTGCAGCTGCCCGCATGCAATTTTGACACTGTCAAGATAGGTTTTCATTTTGACATTGTCAAGATAGAAGTATTTAATCAGCCCATGTCGACATTAAAAACACAATATCATCACGGTGATCTCACCAAATCATTACTTGAATCCGCCTCTTTAATCATCAAAGAACAAGGCGTCGAAAGTCTAAGTATGCGCAAACTTGCAGACACTGTTGGTGTTTCAAGAACGGCGCCTTACCATCACTTCAAAGATAAAAACGCGCTGCTTTGCGCACTAGCAGAACAAGGTTTTTACGAGCAAGCGAAAATGCTCCACTCTTTGCGAGCACAAAAAAACACCGCTGAAGAAGGTTTCAAAAAATATGTTCACGCTTATTTAGAATATGCGCTTCAACATAATGAAACTTATGATCTTATGTATGGCAGAACGCTATGGAAAGCTGGCAATCCAAGTGACTCGCTAAAAGCAGCTTCTAAGCAAACATTTAAAGCATGGATCGATTGGGTGGAAGAGTTACAAGAGCAAAATATCCTTCCAAGTAACAATACTCCACTCAGAATCGGACAAACGACTTGGGCTAGCCTCCATGGACTAGCCCGGCTGTTCATAGATGGCATCTATCTAGATACGGAAGACTTAACAGATATGGTTGAACAAATGATTAAAAACCTTTGCTCAACCAGCACCTAAATTGGATCGAGTGTTAGACATTAATTGCTCTTTCTTTAATCGCCTAATATCTCTATGACTTAAATACAGCAACGGAGTAATAACAAAAAGCGATCCAACAAAAACGCCTAGATCAGGTGTTTCACCAAATACCCACCAACCCAGCAAAAATGCAAAGATCAACCCTGAGTATTCAGCGCTAGTGACTTTACTTGACGCCACATAACGGTACCCAATAAGACAGGATACGCTGTATAAAATAGAACAAATCGAAGATACTGCCGCGTAAATCAAGATTTCAAGTTCAAACGTTTCTCCTTCCCAAAACGCTAAACCACCGGCCAGAGGCAAAGCAAAAAGCTGAGTAACAAATAAACCATAAAGCATACTTTGCTCTTGAGGCAGTTTTTTAATCAATAAACTATTCGCTGCTAACACAACCGCAAAAAGAACCGCGCTTATCATGGCAAACGTCACTTCAGTCGGCCTTAAAATTACCAAAGTACCAATAAAGCCCAATACAGCAGCAAGTACGACATCCACAGTTAAGCGCTCTTTATAGAAAAAAGCGCCAAAAAGCATTATTAGAATAGGTGCAGTGTAAAACACTGCATTGGCTGTCGCTAAAGGCAATTCAGCTAAGGAGATAACGAGAAGAACAGCCGCTAAAACCCATATATTCCCTCGAATAAAATGCCACTTTAAACCCAAGGTTGCCATTGACCTAGGTGAACTTAAGTATTTAGCCACTGCGATAGGACAAAGAATAAGGCACATGAAGACTGCACGAAAAAAGGTGAACTGAAAAATAGCCACATCAACGCCTGCCATCTTAATAAAGACATCGCACAAGGTTGCAAAAAAGCTTCCTAATACAAGAATTAAAATAGCACTGCTTACTGTACGACCCGACACAACTTATCTCCTAGAGAGCACGTATTATTCGCATCAGCTTAATGAGTACATGCCATTAGATAAAGTGATATATTTACCACTAGTATTAGTTATTTGGATAATAAGAATATGCTTCCTCCTCTAAAATCACTTCCCGTCTTCGAAGCTGTTGCTAGGCTAAACAGTTTTTCTCTGGCTGCTAACGAACTCAATGTCAGCCAGAGCGCAGTCTCCCACCAAATAAGAATTTTAGAAAACCACCTAGGGGAAAGTCTCTTCCATAGACAAGGAAGAAACCTAGAGCTAACAAAAGAGGGGAAACATTATTTAGATTCTATCAGCAATTCATTGCTGCAAATTGAAGAAGCGACAAACCATATTAAAGGCCAACAGAAAACCAACATCAGACTAGCTGTATACAGCTCGTTTGCTGTCTATTGGCTCATACCAAGACTTCCAGAGCTGAAGCACTTATATCCAAACTTAGAATTAAGCATTGAGATGAGTCATGGCACTCCGGATCTTTCCGATCGAACTGCTGACTTTTTTATCACCACAGAAAAAGAAAAACGAGGATTTCTATTTGAATCTCTCTATCAAGAAGAGTTATTTCCTGTTTGCAGTCAAAGCTATTTTGAGACGATTAAGAATAAATTGGGAGCAATAACCCATCAAGAGCTAGTAAATAAATTAAGCTCGACTCCTAGCTTACTTGCTCAATTCCCACTTATTACTTCATACAGCATCTATGATCGTCACATAGAAGACTGGAAGCGGTGGTTTGCTAGTTTAAAACACACCTTACCTGAACACATTCAATTTCATCGATTCAGTCACCTTATGCTGGCTTATGAAGCCGCAAAACACTCGTTAGGGATCGCACTTGTAAATGACTACATGATGAGTGAAAAACATGATGAGACAACTCTAATAAGACTCCCTTGTAGCTCATTCAAGACTGGAGACAACTTCTATATAGCTTACAAAGAAAGTCGAAAAGATGAAGACGCAATAAGATACTTGAAACGCTGGCTAAAAGAAGAGGCTAAAACCCTAGCTAAAGTATAATGAGATTGAAGAAACGGAACGAGGGCCGGATTTTAATGCTGCTGTCGCTAGGATTCTGAATTATAGACTAAACTAAAAACGGCATTATGTGTAGAGAGAACGACGACCTTCAATGATCTCAAGCTTTGCTTCATCCCCTTCGGGCATCCTGCGGATGTCTTCCACTGGTTCCTTCGGACTATGGCGTAAATCCAAAAGTAGTAAAGAGACAGATGACGTGGTTCCAAAACAAAAAAAGCCCTGACAGCGTTAGCTATCAGGGCCTTCTTAATATA
>TARA_R110002033_G_scaffold414_2_pt1 | contig 57498 bp, 49 predicted proteins | sample TARA_R110002033 | Tara Oceans TARA_R110002033 (sample SAMEA4397051) | marine metagenome | biome: Polar Biome; feature: [SRF] surface water layer (ENVO:00010504); material: water (ENVO:00002006), including particulate matter (ENVO:01000060) such as... | depth 5 m
TTGAGAAGATGGATAAACTTGAACATCAATTTTACCACCAGAAAGCTCTTCTAATCTTTTTTCAAAAAAGTCTGCTGCTTTTCCTTTTGGTGTATTTGCACTTACAACATGTGAAAATTTAAGCGTATATTCTGCTGCAACACCTGAAGTTGCTAATAAAGCACTTGCTACTGCACCCATTACAAATTTTTTACCTGTAAACAGGATTCCATTGCTTTTCATCATTTAATCTCCTTAATTATGTGTTGAAAAAAGTATAATTAAATATTATGTCAAAGTTATGTACTTTTGTGTGAAAATTAAAGAAATTTTAAGCTTGCGTAGCATTAAAATAGCATTTTGCATTTTTCAATTATTTACAATAATTGAAAAAATTTAATTTGTACTACCTTTTGTAGTGCTAAAAACAAGGTAAAATATTAACCCTTTTTTAAATAAAGACAAGGTATACTCCCTCTCTTTTATGGAATATAAATAAAAAATTTTAAAAGGACAGTTAATGGGTTGTAATTTAGATTTACTTACATCTTTTAAAGATAACTGTGGGTTTGGTTTACTAGCGGATTTAAAAAAAAGACCAAGTCATAGTAACTTAGAAGATGCTATTCATTCACTAGAGCGAATGATGCACAGAGGTGCAGTGGCAGCTGATGGTAAAACTGGAGATGGATCTGGTTTATTATTATCAATGCCTGACAAATTTATGAGAAAAATTGCCTTTCACGAAGGAATAGATTTACCTGAAACATATGCTGTAGCTATGATATTTACAAGTGAAGATTCAGAATTAGAAACATTTATAGAATTTTGTGAAAAAAATGATTTAAAAGTATTACTAACTAGAAAAGTTCCTGTTGATACTGAAGCCCTTGGTGAACAGGCCTTGGCAAGTTTACCAAATATTGTACAAATATTTGTTAGACCAAATAGTTTAATGTCATCAAAAAGATTTGAGGCTATGTTATATCTTACTAGAAAAGAGTGTGAGCATAAATTAAAAGATAATAAAGATTTTTATATTCCAACATTCTCATCAAAAGTAATCGCTTATAAAGGGCTTATTATGCCTACACATATTAAGCATTTTTATATTGATTTAAGAGATGAAGATTTTCAAATTTCATTTGCCTTATTTCACCAAAGATTTTCAACAAATACTCTTCCTAAATGGAAGTTAGCTCAACCATTTAGAGCAATAGCCCATAATGGAGAAATCAACTCTGTAGAAGCAAATAGATTTAATGTTGAAGTGAAATCAGAATTAGTAAAATCAGAAATATTTAGTGATGAAGAGATACAAAGAATCTTACCTATTTTACAAACAGGTTCATCTGATTCTGCATCTTTAGATAACATGTTTGAGTTTTTGATTGCTAATGGTGTAGATTTTTTCAAGGCTGCACGAAGTTTAGTTCCTGCACCTTGGCAAAATGCACCACAAATGGATTCTGATTTAAGAGCATTTTATGAATACAGATCTACTTCAATGGAAGCTTGGGATGGTCCAGCTGCAGTATCTTTAACAGATGGTAGACATATTGGTTGTTTGATTGATAGAAATGGGTTAAGACCAGCAAAATATGTAATTACAAAGAATCATAAAATTTACATTACATCAGAGTATGGTACCTTGGAAATTGATGAAAATAATATCTTAGAGAGAGGTAGATTACAATCAGGTCAAATGATTGGACTAGACCTTAATCATGGGAAAATTTTAAAAGAAGAAGATATCAATAATTATTTAAAATCTTCTCAAAACTATGTTCAATGGTTAACAAAAGACATGGAATATTTACAAGAGTATATTGATGAGTCTTTTATAGATACTAGTGATTATAAAGTTAAAGATATAGAGACAAAACAAAAATATTTTAATATCACATATGAAGTATTAGACCAAGTTCTTGAACCAATGGCAAAAGAGGGTAAAGAACCAGTTGGTTCTATGGGTGATGATACCCCAATGGCATGTTTTTCAAAGGTAAATAGAAATTTTACTGACTATTTTAGACAAAAATTTGCACAAGTTACAAATCCTCCTATTGATCCATATAGAGAAAAAGTTGTAATGTCTTTAGAAACAGGATTTGGCCCTATTTATAATATATTAGATGAAAAACCTGAGTATGCTAAAAGATTAAAAGTGGTAAGTCCTATTTTGATGAAAGAGAAATATGATGTTTTAAGATCTTTTGGAGATAGTACAAATCCAAGATACAATTCACAATATAAAAATAAAATTTTCTCAACTACTTTTAAAACTGATTTAAAGTCTTCATTAGAGCTTTTATCACAAAAAGTTATAAGAGCAATTAATGAAGATAATATTACAGTAATAATTTTAGATGATAGAAAAGGTTCTAAAGATAATAAAATTATACCTGCTGCTATGGTTGTGGGATATTTAAATAAAAGACTTCTAGAAGTTGGTATTAGACATCAAGTATCATTAGTAGCAGTAACTGGTGAAGTTTATGATGCACATATGGCAGCTGTTCTTTTAGCTTATGGTGTTACAGCTATTTATCCATACATGATGTATGGTTCAGTTGTTTCTTTATTTAGTAGAAATGAAATTTCAAAATATGAGATGCAAGAATTACTTAAAAATACTCTAAAATCAATAAATGCAGGATTATTAAAAATCATGTCTAAAATGGGTATTTGTACAGTAGCTTCGTATAGAAATTCAACACTTTTTGATGTAATTGGATTAAGTGATGAGATTATCAATGATTGTTTTCATGGGAGTCATTCTGATTTAGCAGGTCTTGGTTATGCTGATATTGAAGAGAGAATAGAAAAAATTCATTTTAATGCGTACTCTGATGATACTTATATGTTCCCATTAAATTTAGGTGGATTTTATAAATATATTAATGGTGGTGAGTACCATGATTATGGTCCAGCTACTACAAATGCAATGCATAATAAAAAAGCAAAAGATAAAGAAGATATTACAGATTTTGATACTTTACGAGAACTTGTAAATAATAGAGATAAAAAATTTATTAGAGATTTCTTTGAATTTAATTCAGATAGAAAAGCAATAGATATTAGTGAAGTTGAGTCTTTAGATGATATTTTCAAAAGATTTGCAACAGCTGCTATGTCTTTAGGTTCTATCTCTCCTGAAGCTCATGAAGCAATGGCAACAGCTATGAATACAATAGGTGGTATGAGTAACTCAGGTGAGGGTGGAGAAGACCAAAAAAGATTTGGAACAATTAAAAACTCTAAAATTAAACAAGTAGCTTCTGGAAGATTTGGGGTAACTCCTGGATATTTAAGAAGTGCCCAAGAGATTCAAATCAAAGTTGCACAAGGTGCAAAACCAGGTGAAGGTGGACAATTACCTGGACATAAAGTAACTCCATTAATCGCAAGTTTACGACATACAGTTGAAGGTGTTACTCTTATTTCACCTCCACCACATCATGATATTTATTCTATTGAAGATTTAGCTCAATTGATTTTTGATTTAAAACAAATCAATCCAGAAGCAAAAATTACAGTTAAATTAGTATCAACTATTGGTGTTGGAACAATTGCAGCAGGTGTTGCAAAAGCATATGCTGATAGAATTGTTATCTCAGGTGCAGATGGTGGTACAGGAGCAGCTCCTTTGACATCTATTAAGCATACAGGTAATCCTTGGGAAATGGGTCTTTCAGAAGCTCATAATGCCTTAAAAGCAAATAGTTTAAGAGAATCTGTTCATCTTCAAACAGATGGTGGACTTAAAACAGGACTTGATGTTGTAAAAGCTGCAATGTTAGGGGCTGAGTCTTATGCCTTTGGAACAGCAGCACTTACACTTTTAGGTTGTAAGATTTTAAGAATTTGTCATACAAATAAATGTTCTGTGGGAGTTGCTACTCAAGATGAAGATTTAAGAGCATTTTTTACAGGTACAGTTGATAGACTTATCTCTTACTTCACATTTATTGGTGAAGATGTTAGAAAAATACTTGCATCATTGGGGTATAAAACTATTGAAGAGATAGTAGGAAGAAGTGACTTATTAAAAGTAATTGATGATGAGTTTGCACAAAAGTTTGATTTCCAAAATATATTAAGAAGAATAGATGGAGTTGATACCTGTCAAAAGCTAAGAAACGAGCCATATGATAAAAATGAGTTTGAAAAAGCATTATTAAAAAAAGTTCATAGAACAATAGAAAATCCTAAAATGCCAATTAAAATAAAAGAGACTATTTGTAACTTAAATAGATCATTTGGTACTTTGATTTCTGGTGAAATTGCTAAGTATTATGGGGATAAAGGTTTACCTGATAACTCTATTACTTTTGAGTTAAATGGAATTGCAGGACAATCTTTGGGTGCATTATTATCAAAAGGGATGAATATCAACCTTTATGGTGCAGCAAATGATTATGTTGGTAAAGGTATGAATGGTGGTAAAATCATTGTAAATACTCCTCACCAAGGTCCAGAATTCGCAGGTGCTGGTAATACCTGTCTGTATGGTGCAACTGGTGGAAAACTTTATGTAAGAGCAGCAGTAGGGGAGCGATTTGCTGTTAGAAATTCAGGAGCTATTGCAGTTGTTGAGGGAACAGGAGATAATGCTTGTGAGTATATGACTGGTGGTATTGTTGTGATTTTAGGTGATACGGGTATCAATTTTGGTGCTGGTATGACTGGTGGATTATCTTTTATTTATGACCCTGAAAAATCTTTTATTGATAAAATGAATCAAGAATTAATAGAAGCTGTTAGAATTGATACAGATGATACTGAACGAGAAAGATTGTATTTAAAAAGATTATTAATGGATTATTTTAATGAAACTGAATCAGAAAGAGCAGCTTTAATATTAGATAATTTTAGACCACAAATAAGAAATTTTTGGATGGTAAAACCAAAAAATATGACAGTTCTACCATTAGATCCGGATAAGGGAGATTAAGATGTTAAACTTTACTAAATTTGAAAGAATCAGTCCTGAAAAAAGAGATGTTTTACAAAGATTAAAAGATTTTGGTGAAATATATGAAGTTTTTAGCAATGGAAAAGCAAAAGAGCAATCTGATAGATGTATGCAATGTGGTGACCCATATTGTCATACTGGATGTCCTTTGGGAAACTATATTCCTGCATGGTTAAAACAAACAGCGAATAAAAATTTGGATTTGGCATTTGCCTTATCTAATGAAACATCTCCTTTCCCTGAAATCTTAGGAAGAATTTGTCCTCAAGATGTTCTATGTGAAGGTGCCTGTTCTTTAAATACAGGTCATGGAGCTATTTCAATAGGAGCTATTGAGACTCATATTAGTGAAAAAGCTTTTGAAAAGGGAATGGAACCAAAATATCCAGGAATAACTAGTGATAAAAAAGTTGCAATCATTGGTTCAGGACCAAGTGGTTTATCAGCAGCTACTTTTTTACTAAGACGAGGTATTCAAGTAGAGCTTTTTGAAAGATCTGATAGAGCAGGTGGACTTTTAACTTATGGAATTCCAGGGTTTAAACTTGACAAAACTGTAGTTCAAAGAAGAGTTGAGTGGTTAGTAAAAGCTGGTATGAAATTACATTTAAATTGTGAAATTGGAAAAGATAAATCTGCAAAAGATTTAGAAGAAGAATTTGATGCAATTTATCTTGGAATTGGTTCAACTTTAGGTAACTATACTGGAATTGAGGGTGAAAACTCTTCAAATGTTCATTTAGCAATGGAATTTTTAACAGCTGTTCAAAAAAGAAATTTCGGAAATAAAACTGATGACTTCATTGATGTAACAGATAAAAATGTAGTTGTTATTGGTGGTGGAGATACAGCTATGGACTGTGTAAGAACTTCTGTAAGAGAAGGTGCAAGAACTGTTAAATGCCTTTATAGAAGAGATGAAGCAAATATGCCTGGATCTAAAAAAGAAGTTGTAAATGCAAAAGAAGAGGGTGTAGAATATGTATTTAATGCTTCTCCTAAATCTTTTGTTGTGGAAGATGGGAAAGCTGTTAAAATAGAAGTATTAACTACTTCTATGAGCGAACCAGATGGAACAGGTAGACAAAAAGTTGTAATAAATGAGGGAAGTGAATATTTTGAAGAGGCTGATGTTATAATTTTAGCATTAGGATTTAAACCAGAAGTTCCAACATTTCTAAAAGATTTAAAAATAAAAACTAATTCATGGGGTGGTGTAGAAACAAATAACTATATCACTTCTAATAAAAAAGTTTATGCAGGTGGAGATTGTCAAAGAGGCGCTCACTTAGCTGTAACTGCTTCACTTGATGGAAGAGAAGCAGCGAAAATAATTCTTTCTAAATTTATATAAAAAGAAGAGTAATTTTACTCTTCTTTTTAATCTAATAAATTTTGATTTTTAAAATTATCCTTAAATTTCTTATTTTTAGCAAAACTGTTATTAATATTAGTCTAATTAAAGAAATTTTTAATAAATATTAGGTTATAACTCCATAAATTAATTTTAAAAAATAGGAAGTTTAGTATGTCTTTAATAATCACAGATGAATGTATCGCTTGCGATGCATGTAGAGAAGAATGTCCTAACATGGCAATTGAAGAGGGTGATCCAATTTATATAATAGATTCTGACAGATGTACTGAATGTGTAGGCCATTACGAAGAGCCTGCGTGTGTTGAAGTTTGTCCAGTTGATTGTATTATAGTTGACCCAGATAACCAAGAAACTATGGAAGAATTGAGGTTTAAATATAACCAATTACAGGAAGAAGAGGTATAAAAAATGGCTAAGATTACAACTGTTATAGACATTGGGTCTAACTCAATGCGTATGGTTGTAATGCAGAAAAGTAGCCGTTTTGCTTTTCATCTTGTAAATGAAACTAAAGCCAGAGTTAAAATCTCAGAAGGCTCTTATGAAAATGCTGGGAACTTGCAAGAAATTCCCATGGAAAGAGCATTTAACTCTTTAAAATCTTTCTTAAATATCTCAAAATCTTTAAAATCTAGAAAAATCTTTTGTGTAGCAACTTCTGCTATGAGAGATGCTCCCAATTCAAAAATCTTTGTAAATAGAGTAAAAAATGAATTAGGTTTAGATATTAAAGTAATTGAGGGTACAAAAGAAGCATATTTTGGTGGAGTTGCTGCTCTTAATTTAATAAAAGCTGATGATTTTGTAACTGTGGATATTGGTGGGGGATCGACCGAATTTGCGATAGTTAGAAATAAAAATATAGAGCATGTTTTATCTTTAGATATTGGAACAGTTAGATTAGGGGAACTGTTTTTTTCTAAGGGAGATATGGAAGGTGCTAAAAAATATATTTTAAATAAGCTAGAAGAACTCAAGTCTTGTGGATATGAAATACCAAGTACTGTAATAGGCATTGGTGGAAGTATAAGAGCATTAAGTAAAGTAATTATGAAAAAGAACTATTATCCTTTAGATGTTCTTCATGGTTTTAAATATAATGTAAATTCAAATAGAGATTTATTTGAAACTATATACAATTCAAAGAATAATAATGAGTTAAAACTCTTAGGTGTAAAAAAAGATAGGTTTGACACAATAAAAGAGGGAACTTTTATTTTTTCTACTATTTTAAATGAGTTAAATACACAAGAAGTTGTAACATCTGGAGCAGGTGTTAGAGAAGGTGTTTATTTAACTGATTTATTAAGAAACTCTAATTGTAAATTTCCAAATAATTTTAATGTAAGTGTTCGAAGTTTACTTGATAGATTTCAAGTCGATGAAAAAACAAGTGCTTATTTTGGCTCAAATGCAAGAAAAATATTTGATACACTAAAACCAATTCATCAACTAGATGATAAATATAGAACTCTATTAGTAATAGCCTCAAAACTCCACTCTATTGGAAATAGTCTGAATTTTTATAAAGGGAATGATAGTACAGCTGATTTTATATTAAATGGTTTGAATTATGATTTTCTACATAGTTCTAGAGTTACAGTTGCTCATATTATAAAATTCTCAAAAAAATCATTACCAATGCAAAGAGACATAATCAGACATAAAATGCTTTTACCTCCTTTAGAAACTATGCAATGGCTATCTTTTATGATATCTTTGAATCTTCTAATTAACAATGACTTATCAGCACCAAAAGTAGAGTATAACTTAAAAGATAGTAAACTATGTATTGATATGGAAAGTGATATTTATCTAGTCAAAAGTGAAATAGATAAATTACAAATGCCAAAGGGCATTAAAATCAAAATAAAGTAGTTTATGAATCAAATTAAAAAGCTTGCAATTGTAAAGCTATCAGCAATGGGTGATATTATTCATGCCATGGTTGCTTTGCAGTTTATAAAAAGAAATAATCCAAATATAAAAATTGATTGGTTTGTAGAAAATACCTTTAGTGGAGTTTTGGAAAATAACCCTCATATTGATAATATTTATAGATTAAATTTAAAAAAAATAAAGCACGATAAAAAAGAGATTTTTAATCAAATAAAACTAATAAAAAACTATTCAAAAAACAATTATGACTTAGTAATTGATGCCCAGGGTTTAATAAAATCAGCAATCGTGTCAAGACTTCTAGGAAAGAGTGTTGCAGGTTTTGACAAAAACTCAATAAGAGAAAAGAGTGCTTCACTTTTTTACAATAAAAAAGTATCAATACCATATGCTGAAAATACGATTGATAGAAATGTAAAAGTATTATCTTATCCTTTAGATTTTGAAATTACTTCAAAAATGATCTTAGAAAAAGAGCCTTTTTTATTTTATAAAGATGAAAATCCTATTATTTATGATTATTTGGAAAAAGATAAAAAGAATATAGTTTTTGTGATTGGTGCAAGTAAAAAAAATAAAGTCTATCCTAAAGAAAGATTTGTAGAAATCATAAAAGAATTAGACGAAAATTGTTTAATTCTTTGGGCTAGTAAAGAAGAAGAATCAAGTGCAAAATTTATAGTTAATAATAGCTGTGCTAAAATGCTACCTAAAATTGATTTGAATAGTTTAAAAGCTCTTATTTCAAGTGTTGATATGGTTGTTGGTAATGATACAGGTCCTTCTCATATGGCATGGGGATTAAATATTCCTTCTGTAACAATTTATGGTAATACTCCTGGAAAAAGAAATAGCTATATAACAAATCAAAATAAAGTTATTGAATCATCAACAACTGTTGATGCAAACAAATTAGATAAAAATGATTTTTCTATCAATGAAATTAAAAGTAAAGAAGTTATAAAAATGATTAAAGAGTTATTACATGGATAAAGTATATTTATATATATTTAATATTTTTAAATTTATTATCACTCATCTTCCAAATAAGTTATTATCACTAATCCTTAATTTTCTTTCTAAAATGGTATATATTTTTGATACCAAGCATAAAAAAATTGCTAAAGTTAATTTAGATCTTGCATATGAAGATAGAATAAGTGAAGATGAAAAAACTAATATTATAAAAAAGTGTTATAAAAACTTAACATATGTATTAGCAGATTTTGTAAAAAATCAAGGTGCTAATAAAGAAGAAATACTTTCTAAAGTGAAGTTTTTCGATGAAGAGTTTTTAACAAAACCTTTAAAAGAAAATCGCAAGATAATCATTTTGACAGGACACTATGGGAATTGGGAATTACTTTCACTGAGTATTGCTGCAAAATTCACACCCCTTGCAATTGTTGGACGTGATTTAGATAGTGAAGTTATGAATCAAATTTTAACAAAAAACAGAGAACAGTTTAAAATAGAACTTCTTAGTAAAAGTGGTGCTATGAAAGGTATGATAAAAGCTTTAAAAGCAAATATACCTATTGGAATTTTAGTTGATCAAAATACAAAAGATGAAGAGGGAATCCTAATAGATTTTTTTGGGAAAAAAGCTAGACATACTCCAAGTGCAGCAATATTGGCAAAAAAGTTTGATGCAGTTATTGTTCCTGCTTTTATTCAAACTACTGATCATCTTAATTATGGAGTAACTTTTTATCCTCATATTGAAATAGAAAATAGTGAAAATAAAGAAGAAGATATATTTAACTGTGTTCAAGCACAAGCAAATATAACTCAAAAAGTAATAGAAAGTAAACCTGATGAATGGTTTTGGCTTCATAAGCGATGGAAGAATCAGTATGAGCATCATTATGAATAAATTATCTATCGTAATAATTACTAAAAATGAAGAAAAAAAAATCAAGGATGCAGTAATCTCTTCTCTTTTTGCAGATGAAGTTATTGTATTAGATAGTGGATCTATAGATAAAACTTGCCATATTGCTAAAAGTCTTGGTGCGAAAGTTTTTGAAGAAGAGTGGAGAGGGTTTGGTGCTCAAAAAAATAGAGCAAGAGAACTAGCTTCAAATGATTGGGTATTTGTTTTAGATAGTGATGAAAGAATTACAGATGATTTGAAAGAAGAAATACTTAAAACTTTAAATAATCCAATCCATGAGACTTATTTTGTACCAAGATTAAACAGCTTCTTTGGAAAAGATATAAAAACATGTGGATTATATCCTGATTATACAATACGATTATTTGACAAAAGAAAAGCAAAATTTAATGAAGTAAGTGTTCATGAATCAATTCAAACAACAACTCCTAGTGGATATTTAAAAAATCATATGAATCATTTAGCTTATGAAAGTATAGAAGAATTTATTAATAAACAAAATAGCTATTCATCTTTAAATCATAAAAAAAAGAGTATTTTGAAAGCACTAATAAATCCATATTGGACTTTTTTCAAATTGTATATATTAAAAAAAGGTTTTAAAGATGGTTGGCATGGATTTATAATATCAAAACTTTATGCCCAATATACATTTTGGAAGTATATTAAATGAATAAGATAAATCCTAAAAAAATCTTAGTAATGAAGTTTAGAAATATTGGAGATGTACTTTTAATTACTCCTTTAATAAAAAATCTAAAATTAAATTTTCCAGATGCTATTATTGATGTTGCTGTTAATAAGGGTTGTGAAGAGATGGTAACATTAAATCCCAATATTAATAATATAATTATATATGATAGAAATAAAATTAAAAGTTTTTCTAAAATTAAAAGAATAAAAGAAGAATTAAAATTTGCAATAAATATTAGAAAAAATAAATATGATATGCTTATAAATACAACAAAAGGGGATAGAGGTGCTCAATTAGCTCTTCTAAGTGGTGCAAAAATAAAAGTAGGATATAAATCAAATAGTTTTTTAACAAAAGTTGCTTTTACAAATTTTCTTCCAGAACAAGGACTTAGACATACAATTGAAATGGATTTAGATACTTTGAGAGAATTTAACTTAAATATAATAGAAAAAAAAGTTGAAATATTTTGGAGTAAAGAAGATGAGAATATAATTAAAAAATTATTATTGAAAAATAATATTGAACCTCAAAAATTTATTCATATACATGCTGTATCTCGTTGGATGTTTAAGTGCATTAATGATAAAACAATGGCACAAATTGTAGATTACTGTGAAAATGAATTAAAAATTAAAATAATACTAACATCAGCACCTGATTTTCATGAAATCCAAAGATTAAATAATATATTATTAGAAGCTAAAAGTAGCCCATTAAATTTAGCAGGTAAGTTAACTTTAAAACAAACAGCAGCATTAAATAAAATGTCAAAAGCGTTTATTGGTGTTGATACTTCCATTATGCATATAAGTGCAGCTAATGATATACCAGTATTGTCTTTCTTTGGACCAAGTGGAACTGATCATTGGGGACCTTGGGATAATAATTTAATGCAAAGTGGATATGAAAATAGAAATGGTTTCCAAAAAATGGGAAAACATAGAGTAATAGCCGAATCAAGAGATTGCCAACCATGTGGACAAGATGGTTGTGATGGTACTAAGATAAGTGATTGTTTAATGAATTTAAATATTGAACTTATAAAGAATAATATAAATGAGATGATAAATGAAAATAACAATCTGCACACTAACATTTAATAGTGAAAAAACAATAAAAGATTTACTTCTTCAATTAAGTAAATTATCATGTGAAATAATTGCAGTAGATTCAGGAAGTACAGATAAAACACTAGATGTTTTAAAAGAATTTGAAAATGTAAAGATATTTAAAAAAGAGTATAAATATCATTCTGAACAAATGAATTATGCAACTAGTTTATCAAATACTGATTGGGTATTATGTTTAGATAGTGATGAAGTTCCCTCAAATGAATTTATAGAAAAACTTAAAAAGTTATTAGAAAATTTTGATTTTACAAATAGTACAAAAGTTGGAAGAATAAAAAGAAAATGGATAGTTTTAGGAAAAGAAGTTCATGCAATGTATCCATGCTCTAGTCCTGATTATGTTGTGAGATTTTACAATAAAAAGCAATGTGCTTTTAATGATAGAATAGTTGATGATAAAGTTAAAGGCTTTAATGAAGGTACTGATGACTTCATTTTAGATGGTTCTGTAAATCATTATACTTTTGAGACTATTGAAATAATGAATAAAAAACTTCAATCTTATGTAAATAGAACAAGAGATATTACTAAAAAAAGATCAAGAATAAGAGGAGTTATAAGTGCGATAGGGGCATTTATAAAATGGTATTTTAGAAAGAAATCATATTTAGATGGATATGTAGGTATTCAAACGACTTGGTATGCTGTTAAATATTCTTATTATAAATATATATAAAAGTGAAGTATGAAGTTTCTTAAATATGTAAATAAATTTTTAAAACCATTAAAAAAAGAATCAAATTTAAATGAATTTAAAAATGTTCTAGTAGTTTCTAATACTGGGTTAGGTGATACTATACTAGCAACTCCTAGTATAAAAAGTCTTAGAAAAAGTTTTCCAAATTTAAATATCACATTTTTAGTAAGTAAAAAAATGTATCCTCTTTTTGAAGATTATCAATATGTTGATGATTTTATAATGTATGAAAGTGGTTTTTTTAATCAATTAAAAACAATCAGTATTTTAAAAAAGAAAAAAATTGATACTATTTTTCTTTTTCACTCAAATGGACCAGAAGATATATTTTTCTCAATACTTAGTGGAGCAAAAAATATTTTTAAAATGACAGATAGCCTTAATCATGAATATAAAAGTATTTTTTACAATAAGCCAAAAGTATATACATCTCATATAATTGAAGAAAAATTAGATTTAATTAGATTTTTTAATCCTTCGATTATCGATAAGACTTTAGAAATATCTTCTAAGTATTATGTTAATCAATCTAAGACAGATAAAGATACTATTTGTGTTGGTATACAGCTAGGAACACAAGATTTATATAAAATTTGGCCTATAAATAAGTTTATAGAATTAGTGAATTTAATATTAGAAAATAAAAATATAAATATTGTCTTATTAGGTTCTGGGGAACTTGAAAAAAACTTATCAAATACTTTAATACAAAGTATTGAAAAAAAAGAAAAAGTAAAAAACTATTGTGGGAAAACTGCAATTAATGAATTACCAGATTTAGTAAAGAAGTTAGATCTTTTGATTACTAATGATACTGGAACTTTTCATCTAGCTGTTGCCTTAGAAATTCCAACAATCTCACTTTTTGGACCAACCGATCATAGAATATATGGCCCTTATCAAGATTTAGAAATACATGATGTCATTCAGAAAGATGGTTTTTTTGTAAATAATAAACCCAAAAAAGTTAGAACTCAAGAAGGAATGGATTTAATTAGTGTAAAAGAAGTATATGATATATTTTCTAATAAAATAATAGGGTTTAAATGATAGATTTTAATAACAAAAAAATATTACTAGTAAGAAATGACAATGTTGGAGATTTAATTTGTACAACACCTTCAATTGAAGCATTACGTAAAAAGTACCAAAATACTAAGATTGATATTGTTGTTAATTCATATAATTTTGATGCAATTAATAAAAACCCCTTTGTAGACAAAATTTATTGTTATACCAAACCAAAACATAAAAAAAGTTTTTTTGATAAGTTGAAAGCTGGATTAGGAAAATTAAGTATTCTCATTAACATATTTAAAGAAAAATATGATGTTGTAATAGTTTTTAGAAGTGATTATTCAAAATCAGCTGAGTTATTTTCTAATATTACTAATGCAAAATATAAAATTGGAGTGAAGAATCCAAAAGGGAAAGATAATTTTAATGTACATATTCCTGTTGATAATAAAAAACATGAAGTTGAGTTTTGTTTTGATTGTTTAGAGTCTTTAGGCGTTAAATATGAAAAGGAGAGAACAAGATACTATATTCCTAATGAATTATCAGATAAATATAAAGAATATAGTAATCACATTCTTTTTCATATATCTTCTAGAATTAAAGATAACCAATATTCTAACGATAATTTTTTAAAGGTGATAAATGAGTTAAAAAATTATAATATTTTAATAAGTGCTGAGCCAGTAGATTTTGATAATGCAAAGTATATTGAATCTAATAGTCATGCAAAATTTATAAAAACATCATCTTTAAATGACTTAGGTGGACTTATTAGTAATGTTAAACTATTTATAACTTTAGATGGAGGAGCTATGCACTTGGGCTCGGCACTTGGAATTAAGACCATCTCAATAAGTGGTAAAACAAATATGGATAAATGGTATCCTTGGGGATATAAAGAGTATGTAATACAAGATAAAACAAAAGTTTCAAATAATATATCCCCAAGTTTAATTATTGAAAAAATAAAAGGAATAAGTAGTGAAATTACTTATTAATAAAAGATTAGAGAAGTATAAAGTAAACTCTTCTTCAATAACTAGTCAAGATATAAAGAGTGCAAAAAAAGTATTGTTTTCTGTATTCTCTAGATATGGAGATGGAATAATTTCATTTTCTATTATAAAAGAATTTATAAATAGATTTCCCAATAAAGAGTATATTGTACTTACTTCTAGACAACAACTTCCATATGCAAAAGAGATCTTATCAGATTTCAATAATGTAATAGTAAAAAAAGTGAATAAAAGAAATCCTTTTGAATTATTAACTACAGTTAGTTTTTTGAAAAATATTAATATTGATTTAGGGTTTAACCCTTGGGGACATGGTACTGATAGTGAGTATTTTATTACCTTTTCTAAAAAATTTTATTTTTATAAAAACTTTGATAATTTTGAAAAAACATATAATTTATATGATAGGATTATTGAATATTTTAATTTAGAAAAAGTTGAGAAAAAAGAGCTAATTCCTTTTGAAATAAATAATTTAAATTCAGTATTAATTGCTCCAATCTCTACTGATATAACAAAAAACTTAACAATGAACCAAGTGAATTTTTTAATAAAAATAATAAAAAATAAGTTTCCTAAAGTTGAAGTCACAGTTGCTCTTCCATCTTCTTTAAAAAATGAACAAGTAGATGCCAAAAAGTTTATTTTTGGTAAAAGTGTAAATAATTCATATGAGTACTTAAATATTTTAAAAAAATCGGATTTATTCATTGGTGTTGATTCTGGTCCTTTGCATCTTTCTTTAGCCCTAGAAATAGATTCTATCGCAATATTTGGACCAACTTCACCACTTACAATTTTTAATCATAATCAAAGAGTAGTTTATTTAAGAGATGATAAGATGAAAGATAATTTTTGTTTTGTAAAAGGATGTAATAATCCAATATGTATAAATGAAATATTGTTATCAAAAATATTTGATGCAAATTCTGTTTTAGATAAATCTTCTAAATTAGAAGAAAACTTATGTTTGATAAGGAATTAATTTGAAAGTCTGTCAATATATACCCCATGGAGCGATACCAGATATAAGAGGTTTTGCACCGGCAATTGTAGCTCAACAATTTTATAAGAACTTTAGTAAAGATATTGAACACTATTTTGTTTGTAATCAAGAAGAATACTTAGACTCTAAAGTTGAAGATGAAGAGTTTGGTGAGATTTTTAGAATAAAAGAGGGAAAAGTATATAAAAGATTATTCCAAAAAATAACAAAGCTTGACCCTTATCCTTTATATAAAAAGTTAGCCAATATTATAAATAAAAATGATATTGATGTTCTTCATGTTCATCAATTAGAGTTTCCTATTAATGATTTTAAAAAGTTAATAAGAAATAAAAAAATAAAAATTATTGTACATGTACATGCATTGAGAAATTTTGATGAAAAAATGGGAATTGCTAATAAGTATTTAGCTGTTTCAAATTATACAAAAAATATGCTAATTGCAGATATGAAATATCCAGCTAATATAATTGATGTAGTTTACAATGGAGTGGATACACAATTATTTAAAATCAAAAATAGTAATGAAGTAAGTATAATCAAAAAAGATTATAAAATTGGAGATGGTTTAGCAGTTATTTCATATATTGGAAGAAAGCAAGAAAGTAAAGGATTTTATGTCTTTCTAAAAACAGTTGAATCCTTATTCAAAAATAACTATAAAGTTTTTGCAATAAGTGTGGGGCCTACTCCTCAAGATACAATAAAAGACAAATTCTATAAAGAAGAAACTGAATTATTAAATAAATTAAAAGAAAATAAATATTTTTTAGATTTACCTCCTTTAACACATGATAAACTATCTTTGATTTATAAGATGACTGATATTGTATTATTCCAAACATATTTTAAAGGTGAACAACATCCTTTGGTAGCACTTGAATCAATTTCCTCTAATACAATTCTAGTAAGTTCAAAGATGTTTAGTTTAAGTGAAATTATCGAAGATAATAAAAGTGGTTTTTTACTTGAAAATCCAAAAGATGAAAAAGCTGTAATAAAAAAAGTTGAAGATATAATTAATAATTTAGAAGATTATAATTATATAAGAGAAAATGCAAGTAAAATTGCTATAGAAAAATTTGATTGGAAAATTTCTACTTCAAAATTAGAAAAAATTTATCATGAAGTTATTGGAGAAGAGAATTGAATTTAATATTAAATAGAAGTATATTGTTTTTTATAGGTTTGTTAGTTTTTATTTTACCTATTGCGCATACAATTGCAATTAGAAATATTTCAATGTTATTTTTAATATTAATATTAATTTATCTTTTTTCTAAAAAAAATATTAGTGGTTTTAAAGATTTATTTAAAAAAGAGACAAGAATTATTGCAGCAATTCTATTTCTTTTTTCTTTTTGGTTATATATTGTGGCCTTCTTTATTTCAAATGAATCGTTATGGACTTTAAGTGAGATAAAAAGTCAATGGATAACTCCCTTGATTTATTTTTTATCATTTGCTTTGGTAGGTCTTTATTCTCTTAAAGAAAATATAGATTTTCAAAAGAATTTTTATACTGTAATTTTTTTAATGTTATTTGTTCATGTTTTATATGTAGATTTGTATGCTTTTAAATATTATATTGATACAAAAGCCATTCTTAGTAGGTTTGCAGGATTAACCGAAGGTCCTGATAAGTCAAATTATATTACTAATGTTTTATTGGCATTTTTAGTATCTGAAGTAATTTACCGTTTTAGAACATCAAAAAAAGTTCTTAATATAAATAATTTTTTTTTATCATTAATAATTGTATTAACACTAGCAAGTTCAGTTTTTGAAGGCATGAGAAATGGTGTAGTTGCAGTTATATTTTTGACAATAAGTGGAATCTTCCTATCTTTTTACAATAATGAAAAATATACAAAAAAATTTAAAATAATTGTCTCACTATTTATTTTTATTATGCTAACTTTTCCTACTATGTATAATATAAAAAATGACAGAAGATGGAATACTTTAATAGCAACAATTCCTTATGCACTGGATACACAAGTAAATAAGTTTTGGCTAAATAATGAAAAATATTCTTTGCCTAAATTTCCTAATGGAAACAATGTTGAAGTCTCAGCATATTTAAGGTTTGCCTGGGGTTATGAAGGATTAAAACTAATTGTAGAAAATCCTCTTGGTCTTGGTTTTGGAAGAAATGCCTTTGCACATGGTTTAAAAGCTAAATATGATGATGTAAAAAATGTGGGACATTCTCATAGTGGATTAATTGATTTAACTATTGGAGTTGGAATTCCTGGTTTAATTCTTTGGTTAAGTTTTGGATTATATTTGATGTATTTATCTTATACAGTTTTTATAAAATATTATAGTTTTTATGCTTTAGTTTTATTTTTTAATGTATCAGGATTTTTTTCTAGATTTGTAGTTGATAGTAATATGAGGGATCACATGTTTGAAACATTTATGCTTGTTGCTGGTTTTTCATTTATATTTATGTTAAAAGACAAATATGATGCAGAAAAAAATTAAATTTATCCGTGCCAATAAAACAAAGTTTGGAGGAGCTGAAGTTTATCTTTCTAGATTATCTTCCTCTCTAAAAAGTTTAAATATAGAGCACGAATTAGTTCACTCTTCTATTCCAAAATTTTTGCCTTCATGGCTTAGGGTACTTTTATTTAATAATCAAGTATGTCAAAATAAAAAAGATAACTTTTATTTTTCCTTGGAGAGAATTGCTTGTCCTGATATTTATCGGGCTGGAGATGGTGTTCATAAAGTTTTTCTTTCTATTGAAAAAAAATCAAAAATAAATTTACTTCATAAGGTTTATTTGTCTTTGGAAAAAAAATGTTTTGAGAATGCTAAAAAAATTATTGCAAATTCTCAAATGATAAAAAAACAGATAATTGATACATATGATATTCTTCCATCAAAGATTGAAGTTATTTACAACGGAATCAATTTAGTAAAACCAGATCTTAAAAACTCCTTTGAAAAACTTTCAAAAGAGTTTGATATAAAAAAAGAAGAAAAGATTTTGCTTTATGTGGGAAGTGGTTTTAAGAGAAAAGGTGTGGAAGAGTTTCTTGAAATATTTTCAAAAATAAAAAATAAAAAATCTAGAGCATTTATTATAGGTAAAGAAAAAAAGATATCTTATTATAAGAATTTGACGAAAAATTTGGGAATAAGTGAAAAAGTAATTTTCACAGGTCCAAGAGATGATGTATCTGATTTTTATACAATAAGTGATATATTTTTATTTCCAACTAGATATGAACCTTTTTCGAATGTTATTCTTGAAGCAATGAGTTTTTCAAATGTAGTAATTACAACAAAACAAAATGGTGCTCATGAAATTTTAAAAGATGAATTTATAATGAATAACTCAAAAGATTATTCAATAGTTAAAAGAATAGATGAACTATTAGAAAACCAAGAGAAAATGAATAAAATAAAAGCTCAAAATTTAGAGATAGTAAAAAACTTCTCAATTGAAAAAAATGTTGAACAAACTTTGAAAGTGATAAATGAAGTTATTAATTGAACTACCAACTTGGCTTGGTGATGCTATTATGGCAACTCCTGCTATTGAAAATCTTTTAAATCATTATCCCAAGGCTAGGGTTACTATTTTGGGCTCTTTTGTTGCTACATCAGTTTTTAAAAACCATCCAAGAGTTAATACTATAGTTATAGATGAAACAAAAAAGAAAAGAAATCGTTATGTGGCATTATATAAGTTATCAAAAGAGATTGGTAAGTTTGATATGTCTATTAGCTTTCGAAGTTCTTTCTCTACAAAGTTATTTTTATTTTTTGTAGGCTCACCTAAAAGATTTAGGTATAAAAAAATAAAAAAGCATATGCATCAAGTTTTAAAATATAATGAATTTATAAATAAAATTCTAAAGCAAGAAAATGAAGTAGGGGATTTAAAACTTTATTATAAACCGTTTGAATACAAAAAACCTACATTAGGAATAAATCCAGGAGCTACTTATGGAAGTGCAAAAAGATGGTATCCCCAAGAGTTTGCAAAGGTAGCCATAAATTTAGCTTCAAAATATGACATTGTTATTTTTGGAGGTTCTGGTGAAGTTGATATTGCGAGAGATATTGAAGAATTATTAAAGAATAGTGGAATATCAAACTATCAAAATTTAGCTGGTAAAACTACAGTTTCTGAATTAATTGAAAAAATTGCAGGATTAGATATTTTTATTACAAATGATTCTGGACCTATGCATATTGCCGCAGCTTTCAAAGTCCAAACATACAGTATCTTTGGACCTACAAGATACAAAGAGACAAATCAATGGAATAATCCAAATGAGCACATTATTACTAAAAACTTAGATTGTGCCCCTTGCATGAAAAGGGTATGTCCACTAGGTCATCATGATTGCATGAAACTAATCAAAGCAGAAGATGTATTAAAGGTGATAAATGAATAAAAATATATCTATTTATTATAAATTAAAAAATGTACTTATTGAAGAACTTCTAAAAGATGAAAATATAAGTCTATATAAAAAACAATCTATTTTTCAAAAGCTTACTTTCAAGGCTAAAACTTATCCTGATGTCTATTTTCATAATGGTCTTTTAGATGAAGAAGCTATTGAGATGATTGAAAATGCTAAAAAAACTATAGTTAACTCTTATACTATGAAAATAGAGATAATAAAAACTTGCAAGATAACAAATGATAAAGTAGAGGTCATTTACCCAACTATTATATCTACTTATCTTAAGCCAAAAGATTCAAAAGAGATTTTGTTTAAAGAGTTTAATATTGATAAAAAAGATAAAATTATTCTTTTTCATTCTAAAAACTTGTTAAAAAATGGTGTTTTAGAATTTCTTGATATTTTAGCTTCTTTAAGTAATGATAACTATAAAGCAATAATTGCAGGGAGCAAAAAACAAATCTATTCTTTAAAGTTTAAATTTACAAAGTACAATTTAGATGATAAGGTTATATTTGTAGAAGATTATAAAAATATTGATTTGTTATATAGTGCTGCTGATATTTTTATTTTACCAACATATGTAAAAGCCTTTTCATCAAATGTTCTACGAGCTATGTTCTTTAAAACAGCTGTTTTTGTAAGTGCTAATAGTGCCTCTAAAGAAGTTATTGATATATTTTCAACTATGGATTCTCCCACTGATAGATCAATGCAGTTCAAAGTTGAAGCTTTGTTATCAAATAAAGATGAACTAAAAAATATCAAAAAAACCAATAAAGAGAGTTGTTCTGAGTTTTTATTTGATATTCAATTTCGAAGAATAAAAGAGATAGTTTTCAATATTTAAATTAAACTTAAGATAAAAAAGATATAATTCGCAGATATTTTGAAAACAGAAGGAAAAATAATGTCAAGAAGATGTGCAATATCTGGAAAAGGACCTATGTCTGGAAACAACGTAAGTCATGCTAAAAACAGAACAAAAAGAAGATTTTTACCTAACTTAAGAACTGTAAGAGTTACTTTAGATGATGGTACTACACAAAAGATTAAAATATCGGCAAAAGAGTTAAGAACTCTTAAGAAAAACTCATAATAGAGGCACTAAAATAAAGTGCTTCTATGAGCATCTTTCATAAATTAAAAAAGTCCCTGGGTTGGGAACTTAGATCTTCTAAACCTGAATACGACCTAAACCCTCTAATATACTCACAACTAAAACCTTTTAGAGTACCATTAGTACTCGTACAACTATTGATGATGATTGGAACAGTTGGATATGTTCTTATTGATGGTTTCCCAATTTTAGATGCCATTTATCAAACAGGTATTACATTTACTACAGTTGGTTTTGGAGAAGTTGCTCCCATCTCAGATGCTGGTAGATTTTTCACCGTCACACTTATTATTATTGGGTTCGCTTTGTTTACCCTTTCAATTGCTGTACTTATTGAAGCAATTATAAAAGGTAACCTAATTGAACTATATAAGGAAAGAAATATGCTTTATAAAATTGCAAGACTTCGTAGACATTTTGTAATATTTCATCATAATGAATATACAATTCAATTAGCAAGACAATTTAGAGAAAACCATGTACCTTTTGTAGTTGTTGATCCAAGAGAAGATATGGAAGAAATATCAAAAGAGTACCACTATCCATATTATGTATGCGAAGAATCATTTACTGAAAAAGCATTTTTAAAATCTCACTTATCATCTGCAAAAGGTGTTATAACTTTATCAAGAAATATTTCTGATAATATTACTTTAATTGCTTCTGTAAGACTTTATGAAAAAGAGTTAGGGCGAAATAAACCATTTTTGATTATCTCAAATGCTGAGACTCAACATGATAAAGAGAGACTAAAAAAACTAGGAGCTGATAAAGTTGTTGCTTCTCCATCTTTGATGGCAAAAAGAGTTTCAGCAATGGCTGTTCGTCCTGATATGGAAAATGTACTTGAAGAGTTTTTATATAAACCTGATACTCCAATTGATATGGAAGAAGTGCTTGTAAAAGAAGATTCTTGGTTAGTATCTAGACAATTAAAAGATATTCATTTAAGGGATAGATATAAAGTTTCAGTAATAGGAATTACAGAAAAAAGAGGAAGATTTATTCAAATGCCTAAGGGAACTATTGTTATAGAAGGTAATTGTAAATTACTTTTAGTAGGGAATCAAAAAGGTATAGCAAAAGCTAAAATATTAGTCAATCAAAAATATATGCCAGAGGAGTGTACAAAATAATGTTTTCAATTTTTCCAATAAAAGGTTTTATAGACCAAATTGATGGTTTCTATTGTGATGGAGTTTCAGCTGGATTAAAACCAAATAATAAAAAAGATATTGGTTTTATTTATAGTGATACTTTGTGTGATGTTGGAGCCGTTCTTACTAATAATAAGTTCCAAGCTGCACCTTTAAAACATTATCAAAGATATGAAAATGATTTTAAAACAAATTTTGTACTTATAAACTCAAAAAATGCAAATGCACTTACAGGTGAAAAAGGTATTGAAGATATTAATACAATATTTTCTTCATTAAAATTTGATATTACAAATCCTATTATGAGTTCAACTGGAGTTATTGGAAATAGACTTCCAATACAAAAAATAGTTGATGGTGCGAACACTTTTGATTTATCAAGTAAAAACGGTGAAAATCTAAGCCAAGCAATTATGACAACAGATGCATATCCAAAAGCTTGTTTGTATGAAGTGAAACTTGAAAATGGAAGTAGTTTTAAAATAGGTGCAGTTGCAAAAGGTGCAGGTATGATTAACCCCAATCTTGCAACTATGTTGTGTTTTATTTGTACTGATGCAAAAGTTTCAAAAAAAGATATTGAAGAAGCATTAAATGAAAATAAAGAGACAACTTTTAATGCAATCTCAGTTGATGGAGATACTTCTACTAATGATACAGTTTTAGTACTAGCAAATGGGAAATCAAATGCTTATGATAAAGAAGCATTTAAAGAGGCTTTAAAACTTGTAATGCATGATATGGCTATGTTAATGGTTGCAGATGGTGAAGGTGCTAAAAAGGCTGTTGCTTTTGAAGTAATAAATGCAGTAACAAAAGAAGATGCTATAACTGCTGCTAAAGCTTTATCAAACTCATTACTTGTAAAAACAGCACTATTTGGAGAAGACCCAAACTTTGGACGAATCGCTTCAACTATAGGAGCTAGTAGAATACAATGTGATGAAAACACTTTAGTTATTGCTTATAACGATGTTGTTGTATTTAACAAAGGTGAAATAGTATTTGATGCAAAATGCGAAGAAGATGCTGGAAAAGTTCTACAAAATAAAGAGTTCAAAATCGTTTGTGATATAGGACTTGGAACTCAAAGCTTCACTGCGTATGGTTGTGACTTGGGTTATGAGTATGTAAAAATAAATGCGGACTATAGATCGTAATTAATTATTTCAAAAGTGACTTACTGTCACTTTTGCCCTTATGAAAATATAAATATAAATTCAGATTATAAATCCTACTTTTTACATTCAAAAACATAAAAATAAATCTAATTTATAAAACATAAAAGTCTAAGAATTTACTTGATATAATGTACCTACACTTCAACAAAAGGATTTAAAATGTTTCATGAATACAGAGAAGAAATAACAAAATTAAAGGCAAGTGATAACTATTTTCACAATCTATTTGAAAAGCACAATGCTTTAGATGAAGAGATTGAAAGTTTGGTAAAATCTCATGGTGATGAGTTTACTATTGAAGCAAAGAAAAAAGAGAAACTAAAATTAAAAGACGAAGTTTTTAACGCTATTATTAAATACAGAAAAGAAAATAATTTATAAAAGTTAGCTTAAATTTTTACAAGGGGGAAAGTTTTAAGCTTTCCCCCTTTTTTATTCACAAATACTAAGTAAAATTTGGATAAAATATCTAAATTTTATAACAAGGCAATATCAATGGAAAACCTTTTTGAAAATCAAGATATTATAGATATTAATATCGAAGATTCCGTAAAGTCTTCATACTTAGACTACTCGATGAGTGTAATTATTGGTCGAGCTTTACCAGATGCTAAAGATGGATTGAAGCCAGTACACAGAAGAATACTATTTGCAATGCATGATTTAAATATGAGCGCACGAGCTCCTTATAAAAAATCAGCGAGAATCGTTGGGGATGTTATTGGTAAGTACCATCCACATGGTGATACTTCAGTTTATGATGCACTTGTAAGAATGGCACAAAGTTTCTCTATGAGAGAGCCACTTATTGATGGACAAGGAAACTTCGGTTCAGTAGATGGTGATAGTGCAGCAGCGATGAGATATACAGAATCAAGATTTACTAAAATCTCAGAAGATATTTTAAAAGATATAGATAAAGATACAGTTAACTTTACAGCAAACTATGATGATACTTTAAAAGAGCCATCAGTTTTACCTACAAGAGTTCCTACGCTACTTATGAATGGTTCTGAAGGTATTGCAGTTGGTATGGCTACAAAGATTCCTCCTCATAATTTAAATGAGTTACTTGATGCAACAATGCATATTCTTGATAACCAAGATGCAACGGCTGATGAATTAATGGAATTTATCCAAGGTCCAGATTTCCCAACAGGTGGAACTATCTTTGGAAGAAGAGGTATTATAGATGCATATAATACTGGTCGTGGAAGAGTTAGAATCAGAGCTAAGCACCATATTGAAACAAGAGGTAAAAAAGAGATTATTGTACTTGATGAATTGCCTTATCAAGTAAATAAAGCAAGACTTATTGAGCTTATTGCAAATCTTACAAAAGATAAACAAATAGAGGGTATCTCTGAAGTAAGAGATGAATCAGATAGAGATGGTATTAGAGTTGTAATTGAACTTAAAAAAGATGCCATGAGTGAAATAGTTATGAATAACTTATATAAGTCAACTCCAATGGAGACAACTTTTGGAATTATTCTTTTAGCTGTATATAACAAAGAACCAAAAGTATTTACTTTACCTGAGTTATTAAATGTATTTATTTCACATAGAAAAACTGTAATTATCAGAAGAACAATATTTGATTTAGAAAAAGCAAAAGCAAGAGCACATATCTTAGAAGGTCTAAAAATTGCCCTTGACAATATTGATGAAGTTGTAAAAATCATCAGAGCAAGTGCAAATGATGCTGATGCAAAAGAGAAATTAGAATTAAGATTTGGATTAAGTGCAATCCAATCACAAGCTATTTTAGATATGAGACTAGGAAGATTAACAGGTCTTCAAAGAGATAAATTAGAAGCTGAATACCAAGAGTTGATGACTATAATTGCAGAACTTGAATCAATTCTAAAATCAGAAGAAAAACTAGTTGAAATAATTAAAGAAGAGTTAACTGAAATTAGAGAAAAATATTCATCTAAAAGATTAACTGATATTGAAGATTCTTATGACGAGATTGATATTGAAGACTTAATTCCAAATGAGCCAATGGTAGTTACTATTACTCATAATGGTTATGTAAAAAGAGTACCAATTAAATCATATGAAAAACAAAGAAGAGGTGGTAAAGGTAAAGTAGCCGTTACTACACACGATGATGATTTCATTGAAAGATTTTTTGTAACTAATACTCATGATACCTTGATGTTTGTTACAAACATGGGGCAATTATACTGGTTGAAAGTTTATAGAATCCCAGAAGGAAGTAGAACAGCTAAAGGTAAAGCAGTTGTTAACTTAATCAACTTAAGACCTGATGAGAAGATTATGGAGATTATTCCAACAAGTGACTTTGATGAGTCTAAATCTTTAGCCTTCTTTACAAGAAATGGTGTTGTAAAAAGAACATCACTATCAGAATTTAGTAACATAAGAAGCAATGGTGTAAGAGCAATTGTTCTTGATGATGCTGATGAGATTGTAACAGCTAAGATTACAACTCCTAGTACTCAATTCTTGATGATTTTCACAAGTTTAGGTCAATGTATCAGATTTGATGTTGAAAAAACAAGAGAACAAGGTAGAAGTACAAGAGGGGTAAGAGGTATCAAGTTTAAACATGATAGTGACTTTGTAGTTGATGCAAATGTTGTTGATAATATTGAGCAAGAGTTATTAACTGTATCTCAAAAAGGTATCGGAAAACGAACAACAGTAGAAGAATATAGAGAGACAAATAGAGCAGGTTCTGGTGTTATTTCTATGAAACTAAGCGCTAAAACAGGTACTGTTGTAGGTGCTGTATTAGTTGATGAAGCACAAGACTTGATGATTTTAACTTCTATTGGTAAAATGATTAGAGTGGATATGCAAACAATAAGAAAAGCTGGAAGAAATACTTCAGGTGTAATTATTGTAAATGTAGATGCAAAAGATAAAGTTGTATCTATTGCAAAATGTCCTAAAGAAGATGATGATGAATTAGATATCGAAAATGCTGATACTATGGATGGTATCAATTTAGATGAGTTTAATCTTAAAGATAAACCTGAAGAAGAGAATAACGATACTAATAAAAAAGATGAAGATAATATATTAGGAGAAGATTAAAAATGAGAAGATTTAATGTAGCAGTTGTTGGAGCTACTGGTGCAGTTGGTGAAGAACTGTTTAGAGTTATGGAAGCATATGACTTCCCTGTTAATAAAATAGTTCCCTTAGCAAGTGCAAGAAGTTTAGGTAGTACTATTGAGTATAAAAATAAAGAAATAAATGTTTTAGAGTTAACTGAAACTTGTTTTGAAGAAAATGAAGTAGATATTGCATTTTTTAGTGCAGGTGGTTCTATTTCTGAGAAATTTGCAAAATATGCTGTTGAAGCTGGTGCTATAGTTATTGATAATACAAGTCACTTTAGAATGGATGAAAATGTACCTTTAGTAGTACCAGAAGTAAATCCACAAGATATAGCTTTATGGAAAGAGACTGGAATTATTGCAAATCCAAATTGTTCTACTATTCAAATGGTACTGTCTTTAAAACCACTTGATGAACTTTATGGAATAAAAAGAGTTGATGTATCTACTTATCAAGCCGTTTCTGGAGCTGGTAAAAAAGGTATGGAAGAACTTATAAAACAAATGCAAGATATGTTAACTTTCAAATTAGATGAAACAAAAATTGAAGCTTTTGCACATCAAATTGTAAATAATGTTATTCCTCAAATAGATGTAGCCCAAGCTAATGGTTTCACTAAAGAAGAGATGAAGATGGTAAAAGAAACTCAAAAAATCATGCACAAACCAATGCAAATAGCTGCTACTTGTGTAAGAGTTCCAGTTTTAAGAAGCCATTCAGAATCAATTACTGTTACATTTACAGATGGTGTAGACGTTGATGTAAATGAAGTAAGAGAAGCTTTAGCAAAATTTGAAAATGTAGAAGTAATAGATGATCTTGAAAACAATGCATATCCTATGCCAATTGTTTCAACAGATACTGATACTACATTTGTAGGAAGAATTAGAAAAGATATCTATTCTCCTAATGTTGTTCATTATTTTAATGTAGCTGACCAAGTAAGAGTAGGGGCTGCGACAAACTCAGTTAGAATCGCTCTTAAATGGATAGAAATGGAAAACGAAATTTAATGATAGAAAAGCTTTTTGAAGCTTGCATGTGGAAGACAAGATTTCTTGTCCTCTTTGCAGTTATCTTTGGACTAATCGGTGCATTAGTCCTTTTTGTAATCGCTAGCATGGATATATATGCTATGGCAGAATATGCTTTTAAAACTATAATTACTCACGCTCATCCTCAAGATTTTCATGAAGATATTGTAGGTGGTATTATAGGAGCAGTTGATTTATATCTTATCGCTGTTGTTATGTTAATATTTTCATTTGGAGTATATGAACTTTTTATCTCTCCAATTGATCATTCAGAAGATGCAAAAGAAGATTCAAAGATTCTATCAATCACAACATTAGATCAACTAAAAGATAAAATAGCAAAAGTTATTGTTATGGTTTTAGTTGTTAACTTCTTCCAAAGAGTTTTACATACTCAATACAATGGCGCACTAGAAATGTTATATTTCGCCCTTGCTGTTACTGCACTAGCAGTTGGACTTTTCTTTTTAGGAAAAGTTGGAAAACACTAAGAATACTAAAGGAAAATTATAAATGTCAAAAATATTTGTTGATGCATGTTTTAGAAAACCGACACCTTATACTCCTGTATGGATGATGAGACAAGCGGGAAGATACCTACCTGAGTATATGAAAGTAAGAGCACAAGCTGGAAACTTTTTAAATCTATGTCACAATCCAGAACTAGCAGCTGAAGTTACTATTCAACCACTTGATATAGTGGGAGTTGATGCAGCTATTTTATTTAGTGATATTTTAGTTATTCCAAATGAAATGGGTATGCACTTAGAGTTTATTAAAGGTGAAGGTCCAATCTTCAAAGACCCAATTAAAACAGAAGCTGAGGTTGATGCTTTACTTGGTGGAAGTGAAGCTGCTGATAAACTAACTTATGTATATGAAACTATCAAGTTATTAAAACAACAATTACCAGAAGATAAAGCTCTTATTGGATTTACTGGTGCTCCTTGGACATTAGCAACTTATATGATAGAAGGACAAGGAACTAAGACATACAATATCTGTAAAAAGATGATGTATTCAAATCCAGAACTTCTACATAAGATTTTGAAAAAAGTAACTGAAGTAGTGAAACTATATATGGAAAACCAAATCAAAGCAGGTGCAGATGTTGTTCAAATCTTTGATTCATGGGCAGCAGCAATTGAGCCAGCAAAATATGATGAATTTTCTTGGAAATATATGGTAGAGATAGCTGAATATTTAAAAGAAAAATATCCACATATTCCTATTATCATGTTCCCTAAAGGTGTTCCAGCATTCTTAGATAAAGTATATGGAAATTTTGATGTATTTGGTGTAGATTGGGCTACTCCAATGGCACTTGCTAAAGAAAAATTAGGTGATAAGTATGTTTTACAAGGTAATATGGAACCTTGTAGATTATATTCTAAAGAAGCTACAACTATGTGTGTTGAAGCACTTCAAGATATTATGCAAGGTAATGGACATATTTTTAACTTAGGTCATGGTATTTTACCTGATGTTCCTGTTGAAAATGCTATTCACTTTGTAAAAGAGTGCCAAAGAGTTAGTAAAAAATAGTGTCTAATATAATCTTTGGTCCTATTCCTTCACGGAGATTTGGTATCTCTTTGGGAGTAGATTTATCCCCTGATACAAAACAGTGTAATTTTGACTGCTTATACTGTGAATTAAAGCCTGCAAAAACAGTTGATAAGATGGATTCATACCCAAGTGTAGATGAAGTCTTAGAGGCTATTAAAGACTCTTATGAGAAACACCCAAAAATTGATGTTATAACAATCACTGCAAATGGTGAGCCAACACTATATCCAAAACTTGACGAACTAATTACAAAAATAAATGAAATCAAAAATGATACTAAGACACTGATACTATCAAATGGTGGTACTATATATGATAAAAAGATTTTTGATGCCTTATTGAAATTTGACACGGTGAAATTATCACTTGATTGTGTAAGTCAAAAGTGTTTTAAAAAACTAGATAGAATCCACAATAATATTGATATAGAAAAAATAATCGAGTCAATGATAGAGTTTAGAAAGAAAACAAATAAAAGCTTTGTACTAGAGATACTTTTTGTAAAAAATCTAAATGATAAAGATGAAGAGATAGAATTGTTATATGAAGCTGTTAAAAAGATAAATCCTCATAGGGTTGATATTGGTACTATTGATAGACCACCAGCTTATGAAGTCAAACCAGTAAGCTTTGAGACACTAGAAAGCATAGCAAAAAGTTTTGAAAATATAAATGTAAATATCGCATATAAAAATAGACCAAAACAGATAAATTCTTATAGTAGTGAAGAGATATTATCTATGCTAGAGAGACGACCTTTGACCTTAGAAGATATCAATAATATGTTTGATGAAAATAGTAAAAAAGAGCTAGAAAAGCTAATAGAAATGGCAAAAATTTCATTAGTAGATAGTGCAGGCTTAAATTTCTATAAAATTTGCTAATTTTCGTAAAAATTCCTTGACAATAAAAACAAATTTTACTATACTTCCACTCCATTTAAAGAGAAGAAAGATTCCGGCATAGCTCAGCGGTAGAGTAGATGACTGTTAATCATTTGGTCCCTGGTTCGAACCCAGGTGCCGGAGCCATCAAGCTTCTTTTTAAATACCTTTTATACAAGTTCCGGCATAGCTCAGTGGTAGAGTAGATGACTGTTAATCATTTGGTCCCTGGTTCGAATCCAGGTGCCGGAGCCACTTCCATTTTTTATCAAAAATAAATCATTTTACTAAACAATCTTTTTTGAAATTACTGCGTTAAAGATTTTATTTTATTCAGTCACATACAGACGTATGCTCCTTCACAAAAGAAAACCTTTGCCTTGTACTTTCTAAAAAATGTCATTTATTAAAATGATTTTATGAACGCCAATTCTAACCGCAAAATTTCTATTTTACTTATAAAAAATACTTACTAGTTTTATTTTTTCCTAAAACCCTTATATCTTAAAAACTCGAATAAGCTTTTAATACATCTTGACCTAAGTATTTTGCTGTTGCTAGATACAAATATTGTTTTGGTTGAGTAGTTAGAAATTCACTCATTAACCATTGTTCTTTATCAGAAAAGATTTTGTCAAATAAATAAGGGTGATACCTTGTAATGGAACCAAGATAAAACATCATATTATAAATAATTGTTTCAGGAGAGTATCTATAGTTTTGATTTGAAGATATATATAATGTATAACCATGATTACCAATAAAGTACCAAATACCACTATTTTTTATTTGTTCCGAAAGGTTGAAATAATCATTAATTGTAACATGATAGTTATTTCTTGTGATACTCCACTTTATTTTATTATTAGAGTCAATATGATAGCCCAAATTAATTAGCTCTTGCTTTTCACTTGTTTTACATTGAACTTCTGCTTCAAATATTAACTCTTTACCATCTTTTAATATTTTTTCATTAAATAGTTTAAAAAAATGTTCATATTGAGTATAAATTTGACTATATGCTCTATGTACTCCTACGCAATGTGAAAAATATTTCTTTAAATCAATTGTTAATTTATTATTTATACTAAAGTGACTTATATCATCTCCAAAAATTGCCATTAATTCATAAGCAACAGATTTGTTATTTCCATTTCTTGTCATACCTGATTTAAATATATCAATTTCTGAATGTAAAAAATTTCCATTATTTTTTTCTCCTATACCATGATTATATTTTTGGCTTATAGGATTACTTTGTTCTAGATGAATTAAAATTTTTGAAAAATTTAAGAACGAATAATAGTATAATAATGGTTTAGATTTCATCTCTGATTTTTCAGCGACTTCATAAAAGTTTTTTGCCTGTTGAAGTAGCGAAAATAAGAATGCTTTATCTTTGTTCTTTTTTTTAACAACATAATCCCAAAATGACCATATATCAGAGATTATAATTTTATCGCTTCCTATTGATATTGGATTTGAACTTCTCGTAAAAAGAGGAAACCCATATTTATAATCTATTTTTGTCATTTTTATCCTACATATATTTTATTATTTTTAATTGTTTTTTTAAAGTGTAATATCCTGCAAATTGTAAATATTTATATATATTTTTCAATTTGAAATTTATAAAAATCATCCTCAAGAACATTTAAAAAGCCTTTAAATTTTGGATTTGGAATTATATTACCATAGTCATCAAACTCTAAATTATCTAATTGATTATCCTTTTCTAACCTTTTTATAAGACTAAAATTCAATCCATATTGCATTAATTTAACATGTTTTAATTGTTCACTACCATATGTAAATAAATTATATTCTTCTTCTTTAATCAAATTATATTTATACATCATTTCAACAAATCTTGACAAAGTAAAATTAATAAAAGTATCTTCCATTTTAAGTTTTATAATCGCAAGATTTATTAATTCTTTTTCATCTTTGGTAGATAAATCTACATATACATTAAACTTTCCATATTTATATTGTCTTGTTTCTTTTTCAAAATCTCCATAAGTTTCACCCATATAAAAGTCATTACTTTTTTCATCATTCTTAACTATTTCTTTAAAATGATTAGACATAGATATAATATTTTCTTTTAATGAATTTTGATGATTTCTAGCAATATGTCCTATATAAAACTTTCTAGTAGATTCATACTCTAACCTTTTAAATTCAAATTCTTGTACATTCATTTTATTAATAAATAGCCATTGAATTTTTTTCATTGTATTGTACTTATTCCAAGTATCACGATATTTTTCAATAGCTTTTATTTTTTTGTATATTTTTTTTACTGTATCATTTAAAGTATCTTCAAACCTATCATATATTTGACCTCTTCTTGTATATTTAGTTATTTCATGTTCAATACAGTATTTTTTAATTTGTATTAAAATATTTTCATCTTCTCTTACTAAATAGTTTTCATTTTCAATTATAGTAATAATACGTTCTTTATATTTTTCTGCTTTATCTTTATCCTCTTCATTTTTGGAATTTTCAATTTTCCTATCTATTTTATCCATATCAAAAGATTCCAATAGAGGATTATTAACTTTATCCTTAAATATATTACTTCTTAATTTCTTAATTTTAGAGGTCATTTTTTTCCCAAATTCACTATTTATAAAATGAACTGATGGTAATAATTTATTTAATTGATTAGTTTCTTTTGCAAAAATAGTATTTAGTCTATTGACTCTACCTATTAAATTAATAATATCCTTTTCTTGTAAATAAGCTAAGTTTAAAATGAAAAGATTATCAATAGGTAAATTAATACCTTCTAATATAACTTTATTAGCAATAATATATTTTATACTTTTAATTTCTGAATATTTTCTTTCCAAGTATTCTTTTATTAAATCAGGCATTTGTCCATGAATATATAATATACCTTTTCTTAATAAATCAATTACATTAAAGTCTTCATGTACATTTTCTCTTAAAATTTTAATTAGTATCTCTATTTCTTCATCCTCAATGTAAGAAAGTTCCTTTTTAAACTCATCCGCAAATTCTTCAATTCTTCGAGGACTTGTCAAATATAAGAAATTTTTATTTTTAGAATTATTGAATATATAATTTAGATATGTAGAATAGGATGAAACTTCATATAATTCATTTAGAAATCTATTATATTTGTATTGTATCCCCTCATTATACTCATATAATTCAGGCTCTTTTACATTGTAATCAATACTCTTTTTTGTGATTCTTTGTTCTGAATTAACTTTTAAACTATTTGCATTATCAATTAAAGGAGATAGATAAATTATTTTATGTGAAGGGTTGACTAAATGATTCTTTTTTATTAATCTTGATAATAAAATTGCTCTTGAATTATATGAAAGTAAATTATGAGCTTCATCAATAAAAAGAATATCAAAGTATGTATCATTTCTATTTAAAAGACGTAATGCTCTTTCTTGCGTAAAAATACTTATAAAGCTAGTATCATTATCAAACATATCATCATGCACTAATAATCGTTTATTTAAATTTTCTTTTTTAATCATTTTAAATGTTTGAATTAAAAGAGATTTACTTGGAACAATTATCCCAATTTTTATTTGTGATGATGAATATTTTTTAATTAAATCAATGATAATTGAACTTTTACCGTAAGATGTAGGTGCAACATAAACAATTTCATTATAATCAGAATTTAGTAAATCTTTTTTTGTAATATTTTGTTCTAATATTTCTATATAGTTTTCTTTAGTTCTAAAAGTTTCTATAGAAGTATCAAGTAAAATGTCATTAATTGAATAATCAGGTAATAGATTTTTATCAATTATCTCTTTAGTAATAGGATAAAACCCACTTTCAACTGAAAAATCATAAAGTGCTTTATAGTCATTATATTTTAATGAATATTTTAAAATTAAATAGTAAGCAAATTCTCTATAACTTTTGTATCTATTATCATTTTTATATTGATGTGTAAATAATAGTGCAACTTCTAAAATATAGACTTTTTCCCTATACTCTAATTCTTTATTTAAAGTAAGTTTTTTAAGAATATTTCTAAATAATTCAATTTTAGCTAATTTTGTAAAATGTATTTTTTCACTAGGAGTCATTTTATATTGTTTCCTTTAGATAATTAAAAAATAAATTAATAGAATTTTTTGAAATACAAATAATTTCTAATTCTTTATATTCAAAATTATTTATTTTTGAAAGTATTTCTTTTTCATTAGCTTCATCATCTATTGAACCTTCAAAAAAGATTGTTGAACAAGGAATAATATTAAATTCATTAATATTTGCAAAATCAGAAGTCATATATCTTAAAGATAAATTTTCAATATTTTTTACAATGCTTTCTTTTGCATTGACAGTAGGTATAGATGCATGATAATAAGCATTTTCCCAAGGATTATTTGAACTCTTCCCTTCAATAGAGTTTTTTAAGCCCTTATATGCTTTTTCTAGTTTATCATGATGAGAAATACCTTTTGTAGAAGAACTTCCTGATTTACTTTCGACAATCCAGTCTTTATTTTCAAAGCTGTAATAGCCATCAAAACCTTTTTTCATTGAGTTCTCTTCAAGATTTGACCATAAACATGCTTGTTTATAATTTTTACTTCTTAAAAAAAGATGTATAAAAAATTCTGAGATAGATCCCATTTGACCATTTAAATCTTTTTTATTTAAAAATTCTAATATTAGTTTTTTCGTTAATTGAATAGAAATAGTTCTATTTCCTTTATAAATTGAAACAATATTACAATCAATAAACTCTTTCAATTTATCATCTAATTCATTAATTTTTAAAATATTTATAAACACATTTTTTTTTATTTCTTTTCTTGTAATTATTATAGATGAGTTATTAATCATATTTATTATCTTTTTTTATTATTATTTAGTAATTATTATAACTTTAAAAAATATAATTTTTCATATATTAGAATAATTAAATTTAAATTATACATAAATAATAGTTTTTTTAAATTTATTTACAGTTTCTTATGAAAAGTGATGTTTTTTTAGTTTTTTTCATATTGATAATATTTGTTTCATTCTTCTGTCTATAGTTATGAAATATATTTTTCTAGTGTTCAATTATTATAAATTTACTTAAAAATAAAGTTGGGAGCTAGTTTACTAAACAATTGATAGTTTATTCTTCTATCCGCTTTAGCGGACAAATAATCTTTCCTTCTCCCTTCAACATCTGCAGAAGCCGAATGTTTATTTTTCTCTTTTCTAAGTAAGATTGGTAACTGTCTGAGTGTTTAAAAGTTCCTAAATGGAAGTTTTAATAAACGAGTTTTACCAAGCAGAAAAGGTAAAAATAAACCTTTGGCTTCGAAGCCGTTGAGTTTTCTTTGCTTACTTTCTTTACATTAAAGAAAGTATGGAGCGAAAAGCTTTAAGCTTTTTAAGAGAAATTTATTTAAAAAGCTGACTATGTGTTCCTATTCTTGCTAAGGTTATTTTATCTTCGCTTCTATGATAGATTACTAACATATCTCCACCTAAGTGGAATTCTCTGAAATCTTTCCATTCTCCATTTAGTGGATGGTCAATTGCTTCTGTTGGTAGTTCTTTTTCTTCTAGGAGTAGATTAAAGTACTTAATCATTTTTTCAAATTGTGAGTTTGTTAAGTTTGCTTTTTTAGGTCATTGATAAATTTTTTATGACGAAAAAGAGTCATTATTTTTTTAACTCATTTAAGTCTAATTTTTCTATATTTTTATTTTCTAAAATATCTTTCATCACAGATTTTGTTTCTTTATTTGGTATTTTTATTTCAAAAGGAATACCGTTATTTAAAGCTACTTGTGTAAAGAACATATTTACAGCATCTCCCATGCTAATACCTAGTTGTGCAAAAACCTTTTTTGCTTCTTCTTTTGTATGTTTATCTAATTTTATACTAGTTGTTTCTCTAATTGCTACCATAATTTACTCCTTATAATACTTTAGTATTATAGTATAAGTTTTTTACTTATGTCAAGTTTTAATTACAATTAACTTTTATATAATCACATACTTACAATTGTAACTATCATCTTTTAGTATGTTCCTTGCAGACTTATCTAATGCATCCTCATAGTGTATTATATATCTAAATTTCACATTTTTTTCTTCTAGATTATTTGTTTTGACATATTCTATTGCATTTTTATGAAATGTTTTTATATCTTCTGCTGTGATTGATTTTGCTTTGGAGTTGTTATTACACTTTATTAGGAATGTTTGATTGTTATTATTACAAACTATATCTATTCCTTGTTCTTTTTTATCATCTTTTGTTTCATCATAGATTATTTCATATCCTAGTTTTTCATATTTTTCTATTGTACGGAACTCTAAGCTTTGACCTTTTTTTTCATACTCTTCATTTATATTTATCTTGTATTTTTTACCTTTATTATCCATGAATTTTTTAAAAATAAAAATAAAAATCACTATAGGTATTAAGTGCCACACTTGGGATAAGGAACTAATTATCATTTCACTAGACATTATATTTTCTCATTTTATTCCTTATTATCAAAGTTTTGCAACAGTATATCTAATTATTTTAAATACTAATGAGAAAATAAATGAAGAGAAAATATGCTTAAAATGAGTTTCATTTTCTTTTTTTAATTATACTTGGCAGTGCATTTATAAATATGGCAAATATCACTAATGCACCGCCTATAATTGTCATTTTTGGTGGAATTTCACTAAGAAAAAGCCATAACCAGATTGGTGCCATTGTTGTTTCTATGGTAGTGAAAAGACTTACTTCTGCAGATGTTATATATTTTGTTGAGATAAAAATAAAATACATGGCTAATGGAATCTGAATAAAACCCATAATGCTTAACCAAAATAGTGATTCTAAAGAGATATCTAAAAGCTTATCACTAAAAGCAAACATAACAGTTGCAACAAGAAAACCACTAAGAGAGATGACGAGCATTGTAGGAAAGTGTCCATACTTTCTAAATAAAGTAAGCTCCATACCCATAGTTATAGCCAAAGCTACGCCAAGCAGGTCTCCTATATAGTTTCCTGTAAATGTAAAGGAGTTTCCAAAGACAATAAATACACCTACAAAAGAGACTACTATTGCAATAATTGTTCGCTTTTTGATTTTCTCTTTTAGTAATAGATAACTAAATATGGCTGCAAAGAAAGAGGAAGTCGCTAAAAGTACGACGGTATTTGCAGCAGCTGTATATTTTACAGAAAAGACAAAAAGACAAGTTCCCAAAGCAGAGAGTATGACCAAAAAAGAAAAATTCATAAACTCTATTTTATTGACAGGAATCCAGGACTTACTACTACTCCGTCTCCAAAGAATTAGCATACTTATTCCCATAAAAAGACCTCTATAAAAGGAAATAACAGATGCATCCACATTAGCAAGTCTTACTAAAAGCGCATCAAAACTTATGATAAATACTCCTAATGCAGCAAGAACCATCCCTTGGACTTTTATATCTTTCAAAAAGCAAATCTCCTCAAATTATATGTAATTTATTAGTATTTTAATTTTTTTCTATTTTTCTATTTTCTTTTATCCATGATTTAATACCATGCTCTAAATGAAAGACATTTTTATATCCCATTTGTTTAGATAAAAATTCACCAACTAAACTTGTTCTATTTCCAGACCTACATATTAGAACAAAAGGTTGATTTTTATCTTTTACATATTTTGAAAATTCATTAAGCCAACTTTGAACATCATACTTTCCCTTTTCATCAAAGAACATGATTTTCTTACTTGTTGGCACAATTCCTAGTTCTTCCCATTCAGGAGGAGTTCTGATATCAATAAGTATAATATTTTTATCAATTTTATTTTGAAGCATTTTAGGAGTAATTCCTTTAAAATCTCCAAATGCAAAAATAGCTAAAAATACCAATGCTAGAAATATTCTCATAGTCTATAACCTTTATCTTAATTAATTACCAAATAATAGCTTTAAATAGTTTAATCTATATTTTCTATATTCATAAGTTCTATGTCTGCATTGTACATTTATAAATCAGAAAGTTAATATTTATCTATGAAGAGCAACTAACATGAGATATCCCAGCTATTCCAAAAAAATCTAAAGGTTTTTTTGTATAATATTTTTCTTCTATTTCACTAGTTTGTTCAGTGTATGGATTTGTCATTATCTCTTGTAACTCTTGTATTAGATCATAATTTCCATTTTCTGCATTTTGGTATGCTAAAACTAGGTGCCATTCTCTTAAAGTATATTTTGGATTAGTAAGTTTCATTTGCTTTGAAAGCTTTTCTATAGACTCTTTCGAGCTTATATCTAGATGTGATTTCCATTTTTCTAACCAATTATTCCATCTTGATTTAATATCTTCATTTTCAAAAGTATTACTATAAAAACTTTTTGTAAGTGGCTTAACATCATCAGGTATATTTGAAAGTTCTCTGAAAAATATAGTGTAGTCAACTTTAGTTTCTATCATAAGATCAATAAGTTCAGTAAATAATTCCAAGTCAAATTTATTAATTCCTAGTTTATTAGCCCACATATTATCTATTTTTTCTTGCATAGCTAAAGGAAAACTATTTTCAATTTTTTCAAGTTCTTGCAAAGTATCAGGATGTGAACTAAGTAATGGTTTTAAAGCACTACAAAAGGATTGAAAATTTTTATAGGCTGCTTGGGGTTGATTGAAAAACGAAAAGTGCAATCCTCCACCTGTCCAAGGTTGATATTTTGGGTCAAACATATCAATAAATCCAAATGGACCGAAATCTAGTGTAAAACCTCCTGCTGCACAGTTATCACTGTTGAAGTTACCTTGACAATAGCCTACTCGTATCCAGTTAGCTACTAAAGATGTAAGGCGGTCTTGAAACTGCTTTGCTAGTAAAATGATTTTTTCTTCTAAATTTAAATTTTTGTTGATTAAATCACTATACTCTCTGTCAATTAGATGTAAGACTATTTTTTCTAACTCTTCATATGCTTTTGGGTGTTCATTTTTTCTAGCTCGTCTTCCAAAAAGTTCAAGTTGTCCCACACGAATAAATGAAGGTGCTACTCTTGTAGTGACAGCCACATCTTCTTCAATCATACGCTCAGGGTCTTTTGAGTAAGAGTTATTATTAAACCATGGTCTTGTTACTTGCTCTTTTTTAGAGGTAAAAAGAGTCAAAGACCTTGATGTGGGAATACCTAAAGAGTGCATATGCTCTTGAGCTAAAAACTCACGGACACTTGATCTTAAAACTGCCCGACCATCAGCACCTCTACAGTATGGTGTTCTTCCTGCACCTTTTAGTTGAAATTCCCATCTTTTACCGTTTATCACAGCTTCAAGAATTGAAATAGCTCTACCATCCCCATATCCATTTCCAGTTTGAAAAGGGCATTGTGCATAATATTCTGTACCATAAATAGATAGGGCATATCCAGTTGCCCAGCCTATATTTTTCATAGGTTTTGGTACATTAGAGATATCACCAGAAAACATTTTGATAAAGTCTTCTGCTTTTATTAAGTTTTTTGTAAAGCCTAATTCTTCACAAAAATTAACACTGTGAGAAATATATATAGGCTCTTTTAAAGCAGTGGGCTCTACAGGTACATAGTGTCCACTAAAAACTTCTCTTGGTGTTTTATTATCTGCATTGAATTTGGTATCAGGATCACAATTAAGTTTCTCTACAAATGAGTAATCACTTAATTTGGCAAGTTCATCAAATGTATCTATTTTTTTTAGGGAATTATTTTTCATCTTTTATATTTATCCATTAATTTTATTTATTACTAGTTTTAACATAAGTAATTGAAATACATAGCAATAATAAGATTTAAAAATTTTTATTAAGTCAAAAGTAAATTTGTGCAGGAGGTTTATTCTCTTTTATAAAAAACATATGTTAAAATCAACATTTAAAACAATATATATTTGAAGGTGATTTTTGTGTCTATTTTTGCTTTACAATCTTTAGCTGGTGGGTTTCTAGATGAAGACCTAGAAAATTTTAATAAAAGATTTGATGATTGGTGTATTCATTTTGAGAGATATGAAGATGCTATGCTTATATTAAAAACTCTTGAAAATACAGAAGCCATTGATATTGTTGAAATAACACCATTAAGTTATCCTCAATATTATTTTACTAACCTTCAAGGCACTATTTATGCTACACGACAGGTTGAAGATAAAATCATTTGTGTTGTAGAGCCATTTATGGGCGCTAATTTTAAAATTGCAGTATGTGATCTCAAAACTAAAAAAGTAAGACTATCAAAGACTTCTTATAAAAACATTCCAAATGTTGAAAGTGCTTTTGCTAATTTTGGTGATAATTTAAATTAATATTACTAAAAGTTTGATTCTATTTCTTTAGAGTACTTACTTTACTGTAAGTTGCAATTAATTATTATGACGAAGTTATTATTTTATAGGAAGAGTATATGCAAGTAAATAAATTAAAAGATTTTATAAAAGAGAACTCAGCTTTGATATATGAGTTTATTAATAGTGAAGTATTAAAAGGGGTAGGGAGAATTCATCCAGCTTATTTTGAAAAGATTGTAAATGATATGTTTACTAAACAATCTGAGTTAAATATAAGTGAAAAGAACCTAAATCCAAATATATTCCCATATTTTATCTTTACACAAGTAGAGGGAAAGGGAAAGCTTGATTATACTTCTTTGCGAGTTGAAACAATAAAGTTTGATGAAATAGACAAAGAGTCTTCTGTTTATTATAATTATGCACGATTTTCTCTAAAAGATGACTCTTTATATATAGCTTTGATGCAAAGCAAAATAGGTGGTATGCCTATTGATGAAGACATTGTTAAATTTACAAAAAAAATACCTATAAAAAGTTCTGCCTTTGAAGAGTTTATTAGTAAAAATAAAGATTAATCTATAGTTTCTATATTCACAAGTTCTATGTCTGCACAATCTTTTTTTGTAAGTTTTCTTGTCTTTGCATCTTCTTCAGCAAGTGATATTAAATCTGCAAAGTCATTTTTATTTACTTCAAACTGATATAACTCTTTTTGAGTTTCTAGTTTAATTTTTGCATCACTTTCTTTTGTGATAATATCAATATTTCTAATCCCTTTTGCAAATTCACTTTTTATCATTTTGGCTACTTTGTCATTTTCAAATAGTTTTTCTAGGGTGAGTTCTAAGTTGAAGTCATTTTTACACAGTATTTTATAGGTTACTATCATTTTGCCATCCATTTTTTGTCCTTATCTATCTTTATTGGTGTTATTGTATCAGTAAAAAATGGTAATATTTAAAAATATTACAACTTGTAAGGTTTTATTTATAGATTTTTTATTGTTATTAATCTAAGTCTTAAAATTATGTTAATTTTTATTAAACCTTCTTGCTTTTAATAAAAAAGTTTTTGATTTTAGATAGTATTGCTTATGAAAAAAATTATTTTAATCTTATTTTTAATTACTCTTCAAATTGTCAATGCAAAATCCGACACAATTCTTTTTTTGGGAGATTCTTTAACAGAAGGGCTTGGTGTCAATAAAGAAGATGCTTTTCCTAGTCTTGTTGAGAATATGATTCACTCTAAACTCAAAAAAGATATTACAGTTATAAATGGGGGAGTTAGTGGCTCTACTACAAGTGATGGGCTCTCGCGTCTTAAATGGTATATGAAAAAGAAGCCATATCTTATATTATTAGCTCTTGGTGCAAATGATGGTCTTCGAGGTTTAAACCTCAAACAAAGTCAGAAAAATCTTGAAGAAATAATCAACTATGCCCAAAAATCAAAGGCAAAAGTTTTATTAGCAGGAATGCTTATGCCTCCTAATTATGGACCTGAATATACACAGCGTTTTGAAAAAATGTATCAGCAAATAAAAGCTAAATACAAGTTAAGAAGTATGCCCTTTTTATTAGAGGGGATTGCTGGAAAAAAAGAGTTTAATCAAAGAGATGGCATTCATCCAAATGTTGAAGGTCATAAATATATTGCAAAAAAAGTTTTTGAATTTATAAAGGAAGACCTCTAATGTTAGAATTAAGAACACTAAAAAAATCATATCTTCAAGGCTCACAAAATATTGAGATATTTGAAAATCTAAACTTTCACTTAGAAGAGGGGGAAAGAGTAGCTATCATGGGAAAATCAGGAAGTGGTAAATCAACACTACTTTCTCTTATCTCAGGGATTATCAAACCAAATTCTGGTGATATTTCTTTAAACTCTACTTCTTATAAAGATTTACAAGAGAGTGAATTAAATGATTTTAGAGCTACAAATATAGGGTTTATTTTCCAAAACTTTCATTTAGTCTCTTATTTAAATGCCCTTGAAAATGTGATGCTTCCTGCAAAAGTTTGTAATATTGCAAAACCTAAAGAAAAAGCAATAGAACTATTAAAAAGTGTAGGGCTTTCTCATAGATTGGATCATCTTCCTTCACAACTAAGTGGTGGTGAAAAACAGCGGGTTGCTATTGCAAGGGCACTTATTCATAATCCCAAGATAATTTTAGCAGATGAACCAAGCGGAAATTTAGATGATGAGACTGGCAATGCAGTTATGGATATACTTTTTGAACTAATAAAAAAGAACAACATGACTTTGATTTTAGTGACTCACTCAAAAGATGTTGCTGCTCGTTGTGAAAAAACTTATGAGCTAGTTTCTGGAAGTTTAACTCAATGTTAGTACTAGAACTTGTTTTCAAGGCTTTGGCTCGTTCAAAGTCTTTTAGCTTAATATTTATATTAAACTTTTGTTTAGCTATTGCCTCACTTTCATATTTGCAATTTTTTAAAGGAAGTATGGAACACTCGCTAGATACAAAAGCAAAGGTTTTATTAGGTTCTGACCTTGTTGTATCTTCAAGGTTTCCTATAAGTGACCAAGAAAAACAAGACATCAAAAACAAACTTCCTGCCATAAAAGATTTTAATGAAGGTATTTCAACTGTTAGTATGATAGCTTCTAAAAAAAGAGCTAGACTAATGGAAGTAGTCAAGGTAAATGAAGGTTATCCTTATTATGGTGGATTGGTTTTTAAAGATAAATCTACTTATCCAAAAGCACAAGCCCAACCAAAATCAAATGAAGTTTGGGTTTATCAAGAAGTTTTAGATTTACTTGGTTTAAAACAAGGTGATAGTTTAAAAATCGGTCAAGAAAGTTTTATTATAAAAAAAGTCATTGAAGAAGACTCCTTAAAAACAGTAAGCTTTAGTGGTTTTATGCCTAAGATTTATATAAGTGAAGAGGGACTAGAAAAAACCAAACTCTTACAGTTTGGCTCTACTGCTAGATACAAATTAAACTATGTTTTTAAAGAAAATTTAGACAATGATAAATTAGAAAAAATCGAAAATCAGTTAGAAAAAAGTGTCGATCAAAACTTGAGAGTTCTTTCTCCCAATGATGGAAAAGACAGATTACTTCGTGTTTTGACCTTCGTTACAGATTTCTTGTCTTTGGTTTCACTTGTTTCTTTCTTTTTGGGTTTAGTTGGACTTATTTATCTATATTCTGGTTTTTTAAGAAAGCATCAAAAAGACATTACTATTTTAAGCGACTTGGGACTTAGTAAAAAAAGTTTAGGTATTACATATATTTTGCACCTCTTTGTATTGATTACAATATCTACTGTTATTGTTTTTTCACTTATGAGTCTGTCTGCACAGTTTATAGGTCCTATTATCAAAAAACTTGTGGATTTCAATTTTGATTTTTCATTGGACTATTACTTTTTCTTAAAATCATCACTTGTATTAATACTTTTGAGTTTAAGTATAGGATTACCATTGATTTTGCCTTTCCTTCAAAGAACAAAGCAATCATTTTCTAAGATAATTATTAGTTTTACTCCTTTTATTACAGTTTTATTAATAATATCTCATTTTGTAACGCCTGCTAAAAATGTAGGTATTCTTTTTGCATTAGCAATGTTAATACTTATCATCTTATTTTTTGCAATTGGCTCTTTAGTTTTAAGAAAATTTGATTTTTCAGGGCATTTGGAAAATCTATCTTTATCCTTGGCTTTAAAAAATATTGTTAGACAAAAAAAGACATCTCTGACTTTGTTTACAGCAATACTTTTGTGTACGACTTTTTTTAGTCTTATTCCTCAGATTGGCTCATCTTTATCAAGTGCTTTGACCCAAAGTGCTGATGAAAGACCAAGGTTTTTTGTAATTGATGCAAAAGAAGAGCAAATAAAAGATATAAAAACCCAAGTTGAGAATATGGGAGCACGATTAGAAAATATTTCACCCATGATTCGAGGAAGAATAATAAAAGTAAATGATGTGGATTTTACAAATCATTCTAAAAAAAGTGGAAGCGAAGAACTAAAAAAAGAGAAAAATGAACTTAAAAATAGGGCAGTAAATCTTTCATATAGAAGTGGGCTCAAAAAAAGTGAACAAATTGTTGAAGGGCGAGACTTTAGTGGAGTATACAACTCAAAAGATTTTTCTAAACCAATAGAGGTAAGTGTTGAAAAAAGATATGCAAATAGAAGAGGAATAAAATTAGGTGACCGTCTTGTTTTTGATATCTTAGGTCTTGAATTAAAAGCAGTTGTTGTGAATATAAGAACTGTAAAGTGGACTGAATTTGTACCAAACTTCTTTTTGATTTTACAAGATGGTGCTTTAGATGATGCTCCTAAAACTATACTAGCAACTATTTCTTCAGGGAATTATGATGCAACTGCTATGTTGATAAAGTTGACTGAACTTTTCCCGAGTTTGACTGTTATTGATGTAAAAAGTTTATTTGAGACTTTTTCAAACCTTGTAAAAAATGTCACAGTAATAACTGATAATATGAGTCTTTATTCCATAATTATTGGGCTTCTTATGAGTTTTATTATTATTCAGTATCAAATGAATTTACAAAAAAACAATATATTAAGACTAAAAATGATTGGAGTAAAAAATAAAACCATCAGAAACTCTTTTTTAATAGAATTTGGGTTAATCTCATTTTGCGCAAGTTCTTTGGGAATCGTTTTAGGAAGTATTGGTTCATATATTATAAGTAACATACTTTTTGAGTCTTATTGGGATTTTAGACCAGATGTTTTATTGTTGTACTTTTTCTTTATACCAATTTTGACCATCTTGATTGTTAGCTTTTTTACTTCAAGAATGATTCACCAAAAAGAGAATATTCTTTTTGGTGAGTAGTTAATCAATGAGTTTTAGTAACTCATTGATCCTGCATTTAAAAGTCCAATTGAGATTGATAAAAATGCCATTAAAATCCCCACAGATATGATTCCATCAGAAATCTTTGTTTTAAAAGAGTATTTTCCCCCAAGTCTTGTTACAATAAATGCAAAAATTAATTGAATCAAAATAGCAACTGTTCCCCAAATAGCAAAATCTATATACGATATAGAGTTAACTAAGGCACTATATAAAGGAATAGAAACCCCAATAATAGCTCCACCAAAACCAAGTGCTGCTGCTAGATTATTGTCCTCAAAAATAAGTTTATAATCATCATAAGGTGTAACAACTGCATACAAATAAAGAAAAATAATCACTAAAATAATAGTTGTAAGAAAGAAGCCAAGAAAGCCTATAAATAATCCTATTTCCATTTTAAATCCTTTTTTGAAATCTTATCTAAAAGTAGCTATATGCTTTATTATGGTATTTGTAATAACATTTATTATTAAAATTGTTAAGAAATTGTCAAGAACTATACACTTTGTAACTTTGCAAATTGATAATATAATAACTACTTGACTAAAATGAATTAACTACAGGAGGATTATTTAGATTTTTTTGTTAAAATATATTGCAAATAAGATATGATAATTGAAAAGGTGAGATATGAAAAAAGTATTACTAGTTGAAGATGACTTAGTTTTACAAAACTTGATAAATGAGTATTTGGAAGAATATAATTATTTATGCAGTGCCTTTTCAAATCCAATAGATGCCTTGGAGTCATTTAAAAAAAAACCAGATGATTTTACTATCGCTATACTTGATTTAGGTCTTCCTCTTATGGATGGTTTTGATTTGTTTAAAAAATTAAAAGAGATAAAAAATATTCCTATTCTTATATCAACAGCAAGGGATGATATAGGTAACAAAATCTATGGATTTGAACTTGGGACAGATGATTATCTTTCAAAACCATATGAGCCTAGGGAACTGATTCTTAGAGTTGAAGCCATCTTAAAAAGATACAATAAAGCAGATTTTCTTAAAATACATGACCTAAGTATTGATTTAAATAGCTCAAGCGTTTTTTTAAGTGATGTTGAAATAGAGTTTACTAAAGTTGAAAAAGAGATTTTTTTATTATTTGTAAATAATCTAAATAAAATCATATCAAGAGAAGATATAGCAAAAGAAACTTCACTTAATGATGATACAAAAAATAGAACAATAGATACTCATATTAGTAATATTAGATTTAAGATTGATGATAATTCCAAGGAACCAAAATATATAAAATCTATTTGGGGTATTGGGTATAAGTTTTTTTATGACAATTAGAAAACGACTATTTATATCATTTTGCTTAATCTTATTGATTGTTGCTTTTATTATTGGAGTGTTTTTTTATACAATTTATAATCTAAATAGCATCAATTCTCAACAAAAACATAGGTATGATCAATTAATAAGAATGGAAAAGCTAAAAGAGTTTAGTAACTCTTATTCATGGATAGTGCTTGATATTATAACGGACTTTGACAAGATACAAATAGTAAAGGATCGAATCAATAAAGCAAATGTACTCTTTGAAAATTTGAGTACTCAAAAAACTAAAATCATAAATAATTCTGAATCAAAAGAAGAAGAAAGAAGTTTAGTTTTGATTTTTTCATATTTTGAGACTATGCAAAAATCAATAAGTGAAGAATTATATACTTTAGTGCTTAATAAAAATACTGATTTTATTGCCTTTAATAAAAAGTTTGAACAAGTAAATATTCATAGTCAAAAACTACTTGAAGAAGAGATAAAATATTTACAAGAAAAATTAACTCAAACTCAAAATAAAAGAGATGACTTTTTAGATACTATAAAACTTGAATTAGTTATTTTATTTATTGTCTTATTTTTACTTAGTTCTATCATCTCTTCAAAGATTATAAATGAGATAAAAGATAAGCTTGATAAATTAAATCAAGGAGTTTTACATTTATTTAAAAATGATGAAAAAATTATAAAAGTAGACATTGGACGCAATAATGAGCTTAGTGTGATAACCGAAAATTTAAACTCATATTTAGAAAAACAAGCAAATATTATATATTCAAGAGAAGAGCTTTTACGAAATATTAGTCATGAATTAAAAACCCCAATTACGAAGGGAAAGTTCATGCTTCGAAAAATCAAAAATAAAGAAGATAATCAAATACTAAAAGATATAAATACAATCTTTTATGATATTGAAAAGCTTACAAGTAAACTTTTACAGAGGGAAAAACTAAACTTTGCAGTTTTAAAAAGAAGTAAATTTAAAGTGAGTTCTTTAATACTAGAATCTTTATCTAAACTCTCTATTGAAAATGAGTCAAATGTAACAGTCAATATTAAAAATGATTTTAATATTGAAGCAGATTTTTATTATCTAACTATTGCCCTTAAAAATTTGATTAGTAATGCTATGAAATATGCTAAAGAGTTTCCAATAGTAATAGAAAGTTGTGATGATGTAATTTATGTAAAAAATATCGCAAATGAACTTTCAAATGATTTAATATATTACATCCAACCTTTTACACGAGAGCCAAACCAAGAAGAAGGTCATGGTTTGGGCCTAAATATTGTAAATAAAATATTAGAGCTTCATGGATTTGATTTAAAGTATACCCATAAAGACTCATATAATATATTTAAAATAATATTTAAAATTTAGATTTTAACTAGCTAATGCACTAGATAAAAATCCTAATCCTAAAAATACTACAACATTTACTATTATTAAGTTTCTTAAGAATTCCATGATAGTTCCTTTTTAATAATTTTCTTATAATTTAATTTTAGTATATTTCTGCAAAGTTAAAAAGGGTATAGTTCTTGACATGTTCTTAACAATTTTGAGTGTGAGGTTTTTTGGTAAAAGAAGTAACTTAATAGTTACTTCTAATTAGCTTGATATAAAAATGATGAGGTATTTATATTATTTTAACTTCTGTGCTACAAGTTCATTTACAACTTGTGGATTTGCTTTTCCCCCAGTATTTTTAAGAACTTGTCCTACAAAGAAGCCTAACAGTTTTGTATTACCTGCTTTGAATTTCTCTACATTGTCTGGATTTTTTGAGATAATTTCATCGATAATTGGTAAGATTACTGATGGGTCACTTATTTGTACTAGTCCTTTTACTTCAACTATTTTTGCTGGATTCTCCCCAGATTTACACATCTCTTCAAATACTTGTTTTGCAATTTTACTTGAAATAGTTTCTTCATCTACCATTTTAATAAGTTGTGCTATTTGAACTGCTGTAAATTTCAACTCATCTGCTTGTTTTTCTTTTAACTCTTTAGCTATATCATTTGCTACTATATTTGCTATTGCAACAGGGCTATTCAGCTCTGATAATGCCTCTTCATAAAATGATGAAAGCTTTTCATCTCTTGCTAAGATATTTGCAACTTCACTATTTAAATTAAGTTCAGTTGTATATTTATCAAATAGTGCTTTTTCTTTCTCATTTAACGCTTGGGCTTCACCATGCACTTGTGCATTTTTTATTTCTTGTTTAGGCGCAGCTTTTACTGTCTCTTCAACTACTTTTGTTTTTTTAGCCCAAGAGTCTTTTAGTCCTACTATTTTATTAAATACTGGATTTTCATCTGTGTAATCAATTGGGTCAGCATAAAAATACCCTTGTCTTTCGAATTGGAATCTAACATCAGCTTTATCAGTTATAACAGCTGGCTCAATAAGTGCATTTTTAATAACATGTAAAGAATCAGGGTTTAAATCTTCTAATCCATCAGGAGCTTCGCAAGAGTATAATCTGTCATAAAGTCTTACTTCGATTTTTTTTGCCTCTTTTGCATCAACCCATTGAATAGCACTTTTAACCTTGATACCACTTGTATCTGAACCACTTTTAGAATCAGCATTATACTCAGCTTTTATTTCTGTAATATTTCCATTTGCATCTTTAATTACTTCTTTACAAGTGATGATATAAGCATGTCTTAATCTTACTGGTTGTTCTAGTGTAAGACGATTGTAGTCTTTTTGTGGATTTTCAGAAAAATCTTCTCGTTCGATATAAAGTTCTTTTGAAAAAGGTATTTTTCTTGAACCATCTTTTGGAACATCATGTGGATAGTATGAAGCCTCAATGCTTTCACTTCCTTCATAGTTTTCAATGGTAACTTTTATTGGGTCAAGTACACACATCACTCTTGGTACTTTTGTATTTAAATCATCTCTGATACAAAATTCAAGTTGAGATACATCTACCATAGAGTTTGCTTTTGCAATTCCTATTTGGTCACAAAAGTTTAAAATAGACTCAGGTGTATATCCTCTTCTTTTGTATCCAGCAATTGTAGGCATACGAGGGTCATCCCAATCACTTACATATTTACCTTCAACTAGTTCTAAAAGCTTTCTTTTACTCATAACTGTATAGTTGATACCAAGTCTTGCAAACTCGTGTTGATAAGGTCTTGGTGGTGTTAATTTAAGAGTATCAAGTACCCAATCATAAAGTTCACGGTTATTTTCAAATTCTAGTGTACAAATAGAGTGAGTAACACCTTCTGTATAATCTGACAGACAATGGGCAAAATCATACATAGGATAAACATACCACTCATCTCCTGCTCTATAATGGTGAGCATGTCTGATTCTGTATAAAAGAGGGTCTCTCATTTTCATGTTAGAAGCCGACATATCAATCTTAGCTCTTAAAATATGTTCACCATCTTTAAACTCACCCTTTTTCATTCTCTCAAAAAGGTCTAAGTTCTCTTCAATAGAACGATTTGCATATTTACTTCGTTTCCCTGCTTGTGTAACAGTTCCTCTGTATTCTCTTATCTCTTCTTCATCTAGACTATCAACATATGCTTTACCCATTTTAATAAGTTCAATAGCATAATCATAAAGTTTAGAAAAATAATCAGAAGTATAATACTCTGTTTCTCCCCACTCAAAACCAAGCCATTTTACAGCATCTTTAAGAGCCTCAACATATTTTGTATCTTCTTTAGTAGGATCTGTATCATCCATTCTAAGGTTGCAGTGTCCACCAAAGTCTCGTGCAATACCAAAATTTATACAGATAGATTTAGCATGTCCTATATGTGGAAAGCCATTTGGCTCCGGAGGAAATCTTGTAACTACTTCTTTGTATTTGCCTGACTTTAAGTCTTCTTCAACTTTGACTCGTAAAAAATCTTTGTGCTCACTCATTATTAATAAACCTTTTAAATAAACTTCGTTTTGATTGTGAAACTATTATTAGGGCTGTATTTTATCAAATTAGTGCTTAGACAAAGAGTTTATTATTATTTTCTTGTAAACTATTAGAAATATTTTCTAAGTTTATTAATTGCCATAAATAAGGTACTAATGATTAGTTATTTTATATATGATAATAAGATTTAAATTATGGAGATATATATGCCACATATAGTATTGGAAAAAGCAAAAAATGTAAAAGAGTGCTACGATGCAATTGAGCCAATGATGCAACAGCTTGAAAAAGGAATACTTAAAATAACAAATAAGTATATAGATTACAAAGAAAACTCAGCACTAATAGAGAGTATTTCAATAGAAGATGGCAAAACTCAAAACTTTTTTATACAACTATCAAGTAAAGGTGAAGCAGTAACTGTAAGACTTTTCCCACTTACTGATCCTGAAAAAACAAAAGGTGTTAAAGCACTTATGGGAATAGTTGCAAAAAAGATAAAAGATTCAAATGTAGAAATAAATTATGGTAAAACAAATTTGCAGGATTTTTTAATAGAGTAATTATATTAAGTACTTATTTTCTTTTATCTAAACACATTACCAACAATATAAAACTATAATTACTATTCTTAGAATTTCAAGTAAGGGAAAAGATGAATGACAAAATAAAAAAGTATCTTAAAGAGGGTATTATAATTGTATTGATGTTGATAATAGCTATGAATGGAATTAGTTATTATAAAGCACTTGATTTAAACAAAGATAGACTAGATATAAATACCTTCACTCTTCTTGATGGCAAAACTTATGATATACCTAAAGATAAGCCCGTACTTATTCATTTTTGGGCTTCTTGGTGTCCTATTTGTAAAATAGAAGCTGCAAATATTGAAAAAATTTCTAAAGAGTATGAAGTAATAACCATAGCCGTTCAATCTGGAAGTAAAGAAGAGATACAAAATTATTTAAAGCAGAATAATCTTACTTTTAAAGTTGTAAATGATGACGATGGATTTTATTCTCAAAAGTTTAATATCAAAGGTTTTCCCACAACATTTATTTATGACAAAGATAAAAAACTAAGATTTAGTGAAGTAGGGTACACAAGTAGGGTTGGTCTTTACGCAAGAATGTTATTGAGTAAATAAAATAGCAAGATTCGGATTGTAAATTTTTGTTTTAAATAATATACTTTGACTATGAATAAATTAGAAGAAAAAAGCAAATATTATGAAGATATTAAAAAAGCTATTGAATACTTTGATGAAAACTACTCTAATCAACCAAATTTAGATGAGGTGGCTAAACATATAGGATTGAGTAAACACCATTTTGCAAGAATCTTTAAAGAGTATGTTGGTGTTACTCCTATGCAGTTTTTACAAGCAACTACTTTTTCATATGCAAAAGAGAAACTTCAAACTTCAAAGTCTATCTTAGATACTTCTCTTGATTTGGGTTTATCAAGTTCTAGTAGACTGCATGAACTCTTTGTTAATTTTATAGGAGTGACACCACATGAATATAAAAAGATGGGTGAAAACCTTGATATAACTTATGGATTTGGTTTTTCGCCCTTTGGTAAAACTATGATTGCAAGTACCCAAAAAGGTATATGTGCTTTGGAGTTCTATGATGACAGTTGTGCTGAGGTTTTAAATAGACTCAAATCTTCTTGGAAGAGTGCAAAATTTGTCCAAGATGATAAAAAAGCCCAAGAGTTATTGGATAAAATTTTTATCAATAATGAAAAAACAGATATTTTTATAAAAGGAACAAATTTTCAAATAAATGTTTGGAAAGCCTTATTAAATATTCCCAAAGGGAAAGTCTTAAATTATTCAGATGTAGCAAATTTACTTGGTAAACCAAAAACAGTAAGAGCAGTAGCAAGTGCAATTGGTGCAAATCATATTGGCTTTTTAATTCCTTGCCATAGGGTTATTTCAAAAAGTGCAACAATGGCTGGATATAGATGGGGAATAAATCGGAAGAGGGTTATTCTAGCATATGAAGAAGTAGAACTTAAGCTTACTTAATATGATTTTTTTATAACTAAAATATTTTACAAAGTTTCATAAAATTCAATATTTTGCTATACTAAGTAAAAAATATTGGATATTTATGTTAAAAATAACTTTAAAACTCTTTTTAATAGCATTTTTATTTACTTTTCTTTATTCAGATGAAAAAGTAACTTTACAGCTTAAATGGTTCAATCAGTTCCAATTTGCTGGATATTATGCTGCAAAAGAAAAGGGTTTTTATAAAGATGTTGGCTTAGATGTTGATATTAAGCAAAGAGACCTTAAATATAATAATATAGAAGAAGTAATAAAAGGTAAAGCCCAGTATGGAGTTTCAGATTCTATATTGATACTTTATAAAGCGCATGGTGAGCCAGTAGTCATTGTATCTCCTATTTTCCAACATAGTGCCAGTGCTTTAATATCTTTAAAAAGTAGTGGTATTAATTCTCCTTATGACTTAGATGGAAAAGATGTTCTTTTTTATCCTAATGATACAGATGGTTTTGCAATATTAGCTATGCTAAAAAAGTTAAATATAAAACCAAATTTGATTAGAGAAAGACAAAAAGACGATTATTTAAAACTTTTAGATAAAGAAGTTGATGCTTCTCCTGTTTATTTGAGTAATGAACCTTTTTATTTTAAAAGTAATAATATAGATATTAATATTATCAATCCTTCTAATTATGGTTTTGACTTTTATGGGGACATTTTGTTTACTAGTGAAAGTGAAGCAAGAAATCATCCCCAAAGGGTCAAAAAGTTTAAAGAAGCGACATTAAAAGGTTGGAATTATGCTTTAGACCACCAAGAAGAGATTATTAAACTAATACACAATAAGTATAATTCGTCAAAGTCAGTTGAACATTTACGATATGAAGCAAAAGCCATAGAAAAACTCATTTCCAGAGAAATAATACCTTTAGGAAGTGTTGATAAGGGTAGAATTAGATATATCTCAGATTTATATAATGAATATGGTTCAAATGTAAAGGCATTTAATATAAATGATTTTATATTTGAAGATTATACTAAAGATTATTCGAATATAAATTTGAGTCAAGAAGAAAAAAAATATTTAGAAAATCATCCTGTCTTAAAAGTGCAAAATTTAACTACTTTTCCTCCTTATAACTTCTATGAAAATAATAAAGCCCAAGGTTACACAGTAGATTATATGAATTTGATAGCAAAAATTCTTGGGGTTAAAATAGAGTTTATAAGTCAGAAGAGTTGGAAAGAGTTTATTAATATGTTAAAGAATGGGGAACTTGATATTATACCTCATATTGCAATTAATAAAGAAAGAAGTGTATTTGTCGATTTTACTGATATTAAGCATATACTTTATCAGCCAAGTTTAGCAGTAAGAAAAGGCTCAGATATCAAATCTTTTAATGATTTAAAAGATAAAACAATAGCTGTATTAAATAAGTCATTTTTACATACTATTTTAAAAAATAAATATCCTAATCAAAAACTTTTTTTAACTTCTACAACAGTGGAAGGAGCAGAAGCAGTATCTAGTGGTTTAGCAGATGCTTTTATTGGTAACTTGGCAACTACAGAATATTATATTAAACAACATTGGTTAAGTAATTTAGAGATAATACAATTAAAAAATGTAAAATACATACCCAAAGAGGCACCATTATATATGGGAGTTTCAAAGGAAAATAATCTTCTTAAGTCTATATTAGAAAAAGCAAATAGAGAAATGTCTCATAATAAAGTTATAGACTTAAAAGAAAAATGGTTAAATCTAAAACCATCTAGTAGTGTAAAATTTACAGATGAACAGTATAAATATTTATTAAACAAAAAAACTCTAAAAATGTGTGTAGATCCCGATTGGTTACCTTTTGAAAAAATAGAAAAAGACAAACATGAGGGGATGAGTGCTGAATATATTAAACTCTTTGAAAAAGAGTTGCCTGTGCCTATTGAATTAGTTAAAAGTAAAAATTGGTTAGATACTATTTCCTTGGCACAAAATAGAGCTTGTGATTTTATAACTATTATGAAAAATAGAAAAGAATATGGTGCAGGTTTTGATATGACTAAAAATTTGATGAATATGGATTTAGTTATTGCAACAAAAATTGATAAACCTTTTGTAAATGATATTTCAAGTTTAGCATTTGAAAAACTAGCTATCGTAAAGGGTTATGGGTATGGAGAAATATTAAAAGATGAATATCCTAATATAAATATTATAGAAGTTAAAGATGCAAAAGAAGGCTTAACAAAAGTTGACAATAACGAGGTTTATGGTTTTATTGATGTTCTTCCTCTTGTAGCTTATAATATTCAAGAAAATTTTGTAGCTAATATAAAAATAGCAGGTAAATTAGATAAGAGAATAGGTTTTTCTATGGCAACAAGAAATGATGAACCACTATTAAATGAAATAATGAATAAATTAATATCAAATATACCAATAGAAAAAAATAAAGAGATTTTAAATAAATGGCTATCAATAAAATATGAAGAGAGTATAGATTTTAAGCCTTTAATTTATGTTATTCTTGTTTTTTCTATTATTCTTTTTATTATTATTATTAAAAATCGAGCGATAAATAAACTTAATAATAAACTATCAGAATATCTAAATATGGTAGATGAGAATGTTTTAACTTCTTCCACAGATTCAAAAGGAATAATAGTATCTGTTTCCCAAGCATTTTGTGATATTAGTGGTTATACAAAAGAAGAATTATTAGGTAAAAATCACAGAATAATAAGACATGAAGATATGCCAAATGAATTATTTTCTCAATTATGGAGTACTATCTCAAGTGGAAAAAAATGGACAGGTGAAATAAAAAATAAAAAGAAAAATGGAGGTTATTATTGGGTAGATGCAACGATTTCTCCTATTTTTGATGAAAAGAAAAATATTGTAGGTTATACAGCAATTCGCCATGATATAAGTGATAAAAAGAAAGTTGAGAGTATATCAATTACAGATGAATTAACAAAACTATACAATAGAAGATATTTTAATGAGATGTTTGAGAAAGAGTTAAGTCGTGCAAAGCGGGATAATCATTTTTTTGCATTGATTATCTTAGATGTTGATTTTTTTAAACAATATAATGATTTTTATGGACATCAAAAAGGTGACTATGTTTTAGAAAGTATTGGGAAAAGATTGATTGAAATATGCAAGCGTTCATCTGATACTCCATTTAGAATAGGTGGAGAAGAGTTTGCAATAATATTTACTCCAAAAGATAAAGAAGATGCTTTAAATTTCGCTAAATTAGTCAATGAAAAAATAGAAGAGCTGAAAATCGAACATAAATACAATAAAGCAAGTGATTATATAACTGCATCTCTTGGATTATATGTAGCTTATGCAGATGAAATAGAAACATCTGAACATATCTATAACTTTACAGATAATGCTTTGTATAAAGCAAAAGAGAGTGGACGAAATAGATTTGTTTTATATGAGAATGAGAAAGAGTAAGTTATTTAAAATAAAGAGAGATTGACTCTCTTTATTATTTATTAGTAAAATGCTTTCTTAATGTTGTATTTTCTTTTCCTTCAAATTCTTTATTTTGTGCATCATTAATAATCTCTTTTGCCAATGAGTCAGTTTCTATTGCAATAGTATTTGTTTTTGCTGCGATAGAAGCATTTTGTTGTGTTTGTTGGTCAAGCTGATTTATAGCATCATTAATTTGTTTGATACCAATTTCTTGTTCTTTACTTGATACTGAAATATCATTGATTTTTTTTGTAGCATTTTCAATATTTTCTAATAATGAATTATATCCATCAATCATATTAGCACTAATGCCTTTACCTTCATTTGTTTTAGCTGTAGCATTTTCTACTAAAGATTTTATCTCTTTTGCAGCTTCAGCACTTCTTGAGGCCAAATTTCTAACTTCTTGTGCAACAACGGCGAAACCTTTTCCAGCTTCTCCTGCTGTTGCTGCTTCTACTGCTGCATTTAGTGATAAAATATTTGTTTGGAAAGCTATTTGATCAATGATTGTAATTGATTCATTTATCAATGTAACTTGATTTGTAATTTCTTCCATTGCTTTGGCTGTATTTGAGGCTTGAGATTGACCTAATTTTGCAGAATCAGTTAAATTATTAGCAAAACTGTTCATTTCAACAATATTTTGTGCATTGCTTATAATTGTGCTTGTTATCTCTTCTAAAGCAGCAGCCGTCTCTTCTAAAGAGGCAGCAGCTGATGTAGATGAATTATTTAATATATGAACATTAGATATTAAAGTATTTGAAGAATCTCCTAATGTTAAACCAATTTCTAAAGATTTTTTAAGAAGTTCAGAGATACTACCTCCTAGACTATTTACTCCCCTAGCAAGTTTTTCTAGATGAGCCTTTTTCTTATCTATTGAAATTTTTGTTTTATAGTTAGAGTTAGAATAATCAGACATTACTTCCAAAATATCATCAATATTTTTTTCCAAATTTATACTCATATTATTCATTATTGAAGTAAGTTCATTTAATGCTGGATTTGATGATTTCTGATTTATTTTTGGAGTAAAATCTCCTTCTTCATAACTTTTTAATGTATTTATCGAATTATTAATAAGTTGCCTATCTTCTTCAATTTCTTCTTCGATTAGTTTGATTTGACTATTTACAACTTCTGCCATTTCACCAATTTCGTCTTTTGAATCAACTTTTAAAGGAATAACTGAATCTGCTTCTCTACTTAAGTATTTAAAAAAGTTAAATAATCCATCTTTGAAAGTTTCAATGTTTTTTATAATAGATTTAATAGTTATAATAGATAAAAATGCAATTATGATTAAAAAAACTACACCAATTATAATTAAGAGTTTTTCTAAAGCTTTTATTTTTGATTTTACTTCAGTACTTACATAAGTAGAT